>MDTD01059171.1_pt1 | contig 24874 bp, 21 predicted proteins | sample 811221 | NCBI WGS metagenome assembly MDTD01 (sample SAMN05326646, study PRJNA326480) | marine metagenome | isolation source: seawater | place: Pacific Ocean: South West | collected 2011 | reverse complement strand
TTGATATTGCCAGCTGGGCTTTATTATACCATGTTGGATTAACGGATCCCACCTACTACACTACATTTTTTGGGTGGGCTAGAGTCGCTGGAATTGGTGCCCAAATTGTTGATGAGCGCGCAGTTTTTAGAAGCGGTAAAGGCGTACCAATTTATCGTCCAAAATACTTCCCTGAAGAACAAGCACTTCGTCACATCAAGTGATTATTTTTATCACAGGCCTCGATGTTTTCCCCGAACCGCGGTGGCCAATTAGTCGAATACTCTGCCATGGTGGGGACCTAGTAGTATTGGATAATATGTCGTCGACACTGTAATCCCATCTCCATTTTTTTCTCCACCAATTAACTAATTCAATACGTCGGCTTTTGTCACATTCATGCCATTTAGGGACCTCATTTTTCAATTGTTTAATTATCGACTTGTGAGCATCATAGGTTGCCGAATTCAGTAACTCTAATTGCGATTTGTCTAATGGCATAGTTGCAGGAAAGTTCCATCTGGCGTTTCCACTTGGCAACCAAGTTAGTTCAGGATCTAGGTGATCGGTTAATCCTGTTAATCCCGCATTCAAAATTTTATGTTCAAGTTCTAACTTAGCTGGCCAAACATATGTTGGCATTCCTTTTTGGCACGAAAACAGATAATTGTGGTTTTTCTTTTCCAACCCTACTTTTCTACCTATCAGCGCCCTGCCATACAAGGGTGAAAAATATTCAATCGCACATGGAATCATCGAAGCGCCACTTTTTCGATGACGTTTAGCAAGTCTAGAAAAAGGCATTAACATATATTGTGGATAGGCGTACATTCTCTTAAAAGTTCTATTCCCTATCGAAGGAATTGAAGGCATAAGTTCGGCCCAATTGCGCTTGATTTTTGATTTTTCAGTTACTTTCTGCATGCCTCTAAAAAATGCGTAGAAAACAGAATTTTCATTTGGAATCTCATTCGCATCCAATATTTCTTCGGCTAATTTAATCGCTTTACTCATGTACTGATATTGCCTTGATTTATTGACCAGCCCTCGGCCATTTGGTGACAATAAATGTGGCCTTTTGAACTCTAAACAAGCCATTTTCCCGTGTTCAATCCATTGTTCTTTTACTATTGAATCTTGAATGAAATCTTCAAAACTAGTGAATCCAGCCTCTTTGAGTTCATCTAGTGACCACAAATCCACCCATTTGGGTCTTCCCTTTCGTTCCTGCTCTGGAATTGAAACAACGGAATCATGGTGAATAACCAATTCTCCATCACTTGTAAGCCTAAGATCAAATTCGACACCATCAGAATGCAGGATTCCATGTCTTAGACTCTTCAGGGTGTTTTCTGGGGCCTGTTGCCATTCCCCCGTCATATCTATTGGACTGTGCAATTACTTGTAAGGTGTTATGTTCGCTGATTACATAGTGTTGGTTAATGTAACTAATTTCAATTTTGTAGTCAAAAAGGATATATTATCTAATGCTGGGACCAAGTCATGAGCCCATATAGAATTATGATGTATCTAATTCTATTTTTGACTCCGATAATTTGTTGGGCATTCACTGTTCATATCAAGGGGCGCAGGACTCCAATTAGAGATTGGGCAAGAGAATTCCATGAAAAAAGATATTATTTACATGCAATTGGATACATTATCATTATTCGCTGGAAAAGTATCACCGACGCCCTTAATGAACCGATTAAAATGAATGTGGGACACTGGACTGATTGGTTATACTCTATCGAAGGCGAGTTCACCAAAGGCATTCAGGATTTATTTTACAATGAAACTCTAACCTCAATTTTAAATTTTCACTATTTGTTTATCTATTTATTTTTGATTTATGTCACCACAGTATATTTTGCTTATAGTGGCGACCGGGACATGACCGACAAGGTCACGCTGAATTATCTTCTAATTTATGCACTTGCAGTACCTTATTATTTATTTTTCAATGTCGAGGTTACTTCGTCATGGATTCCTGGAATGGACGCATTATTATATCAGGATGGGGCTTATACTACATTCTATGCCAACAATGACCCATTAGACAATGCGGTTCCGTCTCTCCATGTAGCAATTCCTTTCGGTATTCTGGTTTTGAACTATTTACACGTCAAAGAGAAGGGTGGAAAAATGTCCGAATGGGACCATTGGCCTTACCATTTATTCGTTCTAATCAATACTATTCTATTTTGTTTCTCTATTCTTTATCTCGGAATTCACTGGTTCATAGACATTCCTCTTGGTATGATAATTGGTGGAATAGGGGCTCTTTTTATTCATCATCTGCAACCAAGACTACGAAATGACCATGGTTCATTTTTCAAAGGAATTAGTCGGATTAAAATTAGAAGACATGCTGTAGTGGAAGGTATTTGCACTTTATTCATGTTGACGATTATTTTGATGGCGGTAAATTTCCAGATGAACCAATCTGACGACAGAGTATCTTATCGTTTAGGTCCTCAAGATTCGACATTTGAAATAATTCAAGAGATTAGTCACGGTGATTACGTCGACTCGACAATTACAAATTTAGATGACAGTTTGAATCTTGAAGTAGTTTACATACAAATTGAAGACAGTGTTCCGGCAATGGATGCCGGTATTATCGATTGGCAAATGCTGAAAAGCCTAGGAAAAAATCATTCAATTCCGCCGGGCGATTCACTTGATATTGAAACAACTCAAAATAATGTTTTCCACTTTATAGTTCTGCACAACCCCTCTGATTCCTCTGACGATTCAGTTCTTGAAGTTAGAGTTGTAAACGACTACCATGAAAACTCTATGCCTGCAGCGATTTTAATCTCTTTACCTTCTTTGTGGATGACTGCCTTTGTAGTATATCGACTGGTGAGGCTCAAGAAAAACAACCGTTCAATGATTGATTCATCCCCATCACATATTTGGGAAGATGAATAAAATCGCTTGTGTTATCAGTCTCCGAGGTTTGGGCGATACATGGCGGAATCAGAGAGGCTGGCTCATACAGTGAATGAGTTGTTCGATTCTCCCGGTGGGCAAATTATTAGAGATGCAAGAGATTTTCTGATCTCTCGAATCAGGTTCGTAGTTGGAATTTTCCTCTTAGGAATTATTGTTGGCTTTCCTCTAACAAGATCTGTAATTAGTTGGTTAATCGATGATTCTCGACTACCTGCGGAAGTAGAAATAATTGTAGTCTCTCCAGTTGAGTATATTTTACTTCAATTTCATGTCGCAACTAGTTTAGGTGCTTTACTTGTCATGATCTACCTTTTTATCGAGGTTTGCCATAAGGGTGTGAAAAATGAATCTGTAAAGCAGCGTGTTGCCGAACTGAATTTCAAACCCCCATCATTTGGCCCGACCATTGTTATTACTATTCTATCGGTTTTCATCCTAGCACTTGCTGGTCTAGCATATTCATGGGATTTCTTGCGACCAATGATATTGGAGTACCTAACAAATGACGCTAAGGATTCAGGTATCGCCAATACATGGAGATTATCTAGTTATGTTGGTTTCATAGTAAGCTTAGCATTAGCCTCAGTTATTGGTTTCCAGTCACCGGTTGCTACTTTGTTGGTTCTTAGGCTCGGAATTTTTGGACGCGAGCAACTGAAAAGTTACAGGAAGCATATTTGGTTCTCATCATTTATTTTGGGGGCATTTTTATCTCCACCAGATCCTTTATCACTATTTTTGGTGGCACTTCCAGTAGTGGTATTATTTGAAGTGGCACTAATTCTTGATTCAGTAACTCGGAGTGAGTAATTGTTCATTCAGTTGTTGCTTCGGGACCGGCATAAATCCAGGCGTACCTCCATGATTGCTGCCGTGGAAATCCGAACCGCAGGTTACCGAAACGCCATTTTGGACGGCTAATTCCCATAGTTCAAATCGATATGAGTCAGGGTGACTACCATGAAAGGCCTCTACAGAATCGATACCATTTTTGACACAGTAATTAATCAAATTAACAGGAGATATTCCGTAGTAAAGAGGGTGGGCAAGGGATACAAAACCTCCGACGGAGTGAACCATTTCTGTCGCTTCAATTATCGTTGGTTTGGGTTGTATTTGATGGGCTGGTAAACCATCGCCAATCCACAGTTCAAAGGCTTCTGATTTCGAATCAACATACCCCATATCGACCATCACATCGGCTAGATGTGGTCGACCTACTGAACCACTGGCTTTTTCTAGAACCTTTTCGATAGGTATAGGCATCCCAAGTTCTGACAACTTTTCAATCATCCTTTTCATTCTAGGCAATCTTCCCTCTTGGAGTGGCAGGAGCCATTGTTCAAATTTTTCAATACCTTCGTTGGATTTAGAAAAAGTTGGAAAGTATGCTAACAAGTGCCACGATTTTGCGGCACGATCTCTATCCAATCTTTCAAGTTCCTTCTTTTCGGCTTCTAATCCCGGTTCGCAGGTAATCTCGACACCAGGGATAAAATTCAGTTTGTTCTTATCAGCAGCAATCCTTGCTTCTTCCCATCCACTGATAGTATCATGGTCGGTTAGTGCCCAAAATTTGACTTGTGATTCTTTCATCATTTTAGCGACATCATCGACTTTGTGAACTCCATCACTGTGGACAGAATGGCTGTGTAAGTCAAACTCCTGCGTCCACACATATTTTCCACAGCCTCAACATCTATTGAACTTGTGTTTCAAAATAGATTGTCTAAATTTGGAAGTTCGGGTGTGGATGAATCCTTTTTCGATATCTCAACAGTGTTAAAATCTTCAACAGAGATTTGATTTCCTTGATTTAGTAAATCTTCAATGTCGGGTAGTTTAGGGGTATCGATAATTTGCTTTTCGGCCGTTTTTGATAATTCTTTGACCCCATCTTTTGGAAGTGGTATTTCTTTAACTGACAATTCAGTAGAGAATTGGTGATCATCTTCCATCCATGAGAGGTCAGGTGTTGAAATGTTTTCTTGGTTAGGTAATGGTATGTTTTCGATAGTCGTTCTTTTTTCGGTTTCATTTTGATTCAAGACCACGGAACTGAGAAATTGAGTTGCGTTTCTATGGGGTGCCGGATTGGCTGAAGCTTGTGTTGCCGAATAATTTCCAATCTCGCCTTGCGATAATGAATTGATTGCTGACTGGACCTCGCTCTGATTTGGTTCAACTTGTTGTCCTAAAATGCTCTGTATAATTGTCTGGGTTTGGGAGTTGACAGTCTCGAAGCCAAACTTGTCGGTTATGGTATGATTAGAATTGAAAGAAGTTGGTGTTGATTCTAAAGCAGCAAATTGTTCTTCGACTGAGGGCCTGCTTCCTAATTCAGGCACCGCTCTTTGTCTAGATGCAACATAACTTGTCAAAAATGAAATCAGAGAAATTACAATCATTGAATAAATTATCAAATTTCTTTTTTCAGTTGCCAAAATTTTTTCATCGACTAAAAACCATGAAAAAATACAGATAAGTAGAAGCAAAAATCCGATTACACGACCTGCAATCGCTAACTTAGGTGCTCGACTTTCCATCAGACCACGACTATTCATACTTGGATATGAGACTTATTGTGAATTATTCATTTGATTCTCAGCTGCTCGAACAGTATTTTCCATCAACATTGCAACTGTCATCGGTCCGACACCACCGGGGACCGGTGAAAGCCATGATGCAATTTCGCCAGCCTCAGGTGCAACATCGCCGGCTAATCTCCAACCCCTCTCTCGGGATGAATCATCTACACGGTTAACTCCTACATCGACAATAACTGCTCCTTTTTTGACCCATTCTGATTTTACCATTTCCGGCCTTCCAACCGCAGCAACAATGATGTCAGATTGTTTACAGATGTTAGCAATGTCTTCAGTTTTTGAGTGAGCAATGGTAACAGTTGAGTCGGCGCCTTTAGCAGTGAGCAGCAAGGCTTGAGGCATACCGACATTTCTCGAGCGACCAATCACAACTGCTTTCTTACCAAGAGTTTCAATTCCAGCCCATTCAAGCAGTCTCATGACTCCACTGGGGGTACAAGGTAACATTCCATCAGTTCTACCTTGAACTAGTCGTCCCAAATTTGTGGGGTGGAATCCATCAACATCCTTGTCAGGGTGAATCAAGTCAGTCAAACCTTCCTCATCCATGTGTGCGGGTAGCGGTGATTGAATCAAAATACCATGAACGGAATCATCATCATTTAGATTCTTAACAATCTTCTTCAATTCCTTTTCTTCGGTTTCCTTGGGTAACTCAATGTGCGAACTTTTGAGATTTAACCTTTCACAAGCTTTTATTTTGGCACCGACATATACATGACTTGCTGGGTCATCTCCAACAATTATAACAGCGATATGTGGTGTAATGCCATAATTTTGACATTTCTTAATTCGTTTCTTCAGATCGGTTTCAACCGCTTGGGAACAGGCTTTCCCGTCAAGACGTTTTGCCACCATGAACACCCCACAAGTACTTCACCCTTGATTATTTCTTAGACGATTTTCCCGCCACCTATTTCGTTTTCTGAACCTTGAACCGTAGCAAATAATTTTTTATCATCACGAAACGATTTGAATTCTATCGAATTACCAGAAGGATCATCGAGAAACATAGTTGCCTGTTCGCCGATTTTGCCGGGGTATCGAATGTGCGGTTTTATCCGAAAGTCGACGTTTGCATTTTCTAGTGAATCCCTCAATTCATGCCATTGGTTCCATGCTAAAACTATTCCAAAATGGAATGGTGGGACTCTTTTTCCATCCACTCTGCCAGACTTGACATTATCTGGCATTTGGTCGACCAAGTGCGCAACAATTTGGTGGCCATAGAAATTAAAGTTGATAGATTTAGGAGTTCTACGACCTGTGCTGCAATTCATCACATCGACATAAAACGCTTCAGTTTTAACCAAATCAGAAACTGGAAATGCGAGATGGAATGGCCGCATGCTTAATTCACACATTGTACAGTTAACTGTTTTTGTGGAGCCAACGGAGGGACTCGAACCCCCGACCGTCGGATTACAAATCCGAAGCACTACCAGCTGTGCTACGTTGGCGATAGACATCCCAAACACAACTCATTGATGAATGAAACGGATGATTTGGTAAAAATAAACAAATTAATCCTAGCATGTAGAGGCAACTCAAAGAGTGAGGGCCGTTTGGGTGGCACATGAGCGAAGAAGCAGGCGAGGGTTTTCTAAACGCTTTTTCTCGCACCAAGGTTGGCAACGATACTATTTTTTCTTGGTGGGCAAGATACCAAAGTGCAATTTCAGAAGGTCATGATGCTGTTAACGGAACTATTGGTGCGCTATTGGAAGATGATGGCGAATTAGCGATTAACAAAGTTGTCGACAAGGTAGTTAGAGACTCTCCTGCAATCGAAATATCAGCTTATGCTCCTCTCAAGGGACTACCGCAATTTCTTGATTTGTCTAAGTCTTTAGCACTTGGACAGTATCGAGAGGAATTGGAAGAAATTGGCCTGAACATCACCGCAACTGCGTCACCAGGTGGTTCGGGTGCACTTTACTTGGCTGCAGCGAATTTTGCTGACCGTGGAGATGATGTTCTTCTAAGAGATCGGTATTGGGGTCCTTATCGTGGATTTTTAGCAGGTTGCGACTTGGGTATTGCTACTTACCCGTTATTGGGTGAAGGTAATCAGTCGTTTGTTGATTTAGAATCATTAAAAGCCCAACTTTCCAAATTGTGTAATAAACAAAGCAAAGTGATGTCTTGGTTAAATGACCCTGCGCATAATCCTACAGGATTATCTTTGACTAGCGATGACCGATATTCGGTATTGACGACATTTATCCAAAGTTCCTTGGATAATGAAGGAGTTTCTCACACATTGCTAATTGATGCTGCATATCATTTGTATGCTGATGAGCCGCATGGTTGGGCCGATACTATCTCTCAAATTTTGCATGACGGAATTTCTTGGCCTGATAACTTGCTGATTACATTCGCCATCTCTCTATCTAAATCTCACACGATTTATGGCCTTCGATCTGGCGCTCTGGTTTCACTTCACCCTGATAAAAATGTTACAGATCGAATTGGTACTGTTATGGGTGTAACCGGACGGCAAACTTGGTCGGCAACTTCTAGACTAGCTCAGTATGCTGTAAGTCAAATTCACGATGACGAAAAATTGGGTGGCGACTGGTCTGAAGAATGTGAAAGACTGCAGAATATTTTGGCCACTAGAAGAAATTTATTCATTGCAGAATGCGAAAAATTATCAGTCCCCATTAATCCTACGCACGATGGATTCTTTGCTTGGTTAGAATGTGAAGACCCGGTTAAAGTTGCCGAGGAATGTGCAAAGCAGCAAGTGTATCTCGTTCCATTAACGGGTGGAGTTAGAATTGGTTTATGTGCCATTCCTACTCAGCACATTCCTAAGGTTGCCTCAGCACTCTCAAATTCAATTAATTGAGGCTTAGCAATGGCAAGAAATCCTCGAGAGAACCTAATACTCTCAGGTTTTATTTGTATTGCATTTGGAGCCTTTTTCTCAATTGGTGGAATCTACTCAATGGGTGCAACAATTGGGGTTTGCGGACTTGCTTTATTCCTCATAGGGATGAGTCTTAAATCAAATATCGGCATGTCGAAAGAAGCGATTGAGGAGTGGACTCCTAGTGAAGGGATGTTACCAGATGCAGGTAGAGTGATGTATCGTGTCGATGTGACTCTAGATGAACCTATCAAATCGACCATCGTTTGTGGACCTTGTGGGAACGTCGATGTTAGAGAAGGAACTAGGCCGCAATCATATTCATGCCCTAATTGTTCGGTATTACTTTGGGAATTGGAAGAAGAATAATCATTAATTAATTAGCCATTTTTTGTTTTGTTTGGCATAGATTTGAAAGATGGACTCTACCTCGAATGTTCATGGACGCCTCCAAATTACTCAATCCGGAGCGCCGAATGCTAAGTTTGTTGCAATCAGATGCATCAAAAACCTGGTCACTTGATGAGGTACTCTCCGGATGTGATTGGAACGACCAAGCCATTGCAGTAGGGGCAGGTCTAGGGTTGTCAAATCTAGGATTTGTTGAGACCCTTGAATCCGTCGAGACTGTTATCAAGTTATCTTCGGCAGGCATGATGGCATTGGAGCATGGTCTTTTGGAAAAGCGACTTTGGGATTGGATTTCAAGTACTGATACACCGGATATGGCAACGCTTCAACAATCATTTGAGAGGCATGAAGCAGGACCGGGCGTAGGTCTTTTGAAACGAATTGGAATTAGCATTGAAGCGGGAAAATTTTCTGCTAAAGACCCTAGCCATGTTGAAACAGTTATTTCTATGCGTTCAGAATTCCTATCGAAATTACCAGCACCAATCGAAACTCTAGAATCTGATATGTATGAGCATTTCAAGGGTCGAAAAGATTTCATTGAAAGTCATGATACCACCACTAGAAAATGGAAAATAACCTCCAGTGGTTTAGCGATTTCTAGTGATTTATTAATCGAAAAAGAAATGGTTAGCGAGATTACTCCAGAACTACTACAGAGTGATAACTGGCGAGACGCAGAATTCCGCGCATTTGACGTTACTTTGGAATCATCGACTCCCAGAACCGGTCGAAGTCATCCTATGCAGGCATTGATTGAAAGAATTCGCAGCATATTCCTCGAGATGGGATTCTCTGAATTGGTGGAAGATTATGTTCAAACTGCAGGATGGAATATGGATGCCTTGTTTATCCCTCAAGACCATCCAGCCAGAGAAATGCAGGATACATTCTATCTTGACAATCCACAAAAGATGAATCTACCTGATGATGTGATGAATTTATGGTCAAAGATTCATATCGATGGCGGGGATACTGGTTCAGTAGGTTGGGGTGGCGAATTTTCCAAAGATGTTTCGCAAAAAGGTTTGCTCAGAACTCACACGACCGTAAATACAATTCAATATTTGGCCAGTAATCCATCGAATGCCTGTAGAATGTTCACAGTTGATAGAGTCTTTAGGAAAGAGGCTATCGATCGAACTCATTTACCTGAGTTCCACCAAATTGAAGGAATAATTATGGAGGAAGGGGCAAATTTACAGATGCTCGTCACGACCCTGAAAAAATTCTATGAAAAGATGGGGTATCCGGAAGTTCGTGTTCGACCAGCATATTTCCCTTACACTGAGCCGAGTTTAGAAATTGAAGTAAAATGGCGTGGCAAGTGGCTGGAACTTGGCGGTGCGGGTATTTTTAGGCCTGAAGTGACTGAGCCGCTTGGAATTACCCACCCGGTTCTGGCTTGGGGAATGGGATTGGAACGGCTAGCAATGCTAGTATTGGGCCTTGATGACATACGCCAATTATACATCTCTGATCTTGAGTGGTTGCGTAATCAGCCGATTATTTGATTAGCGTTTCTTCCAATCATACCCAGTCCACCATTCCATGGTTCCATCACTTAGACTTCGCCAAGTGTATCCGCCTTCGTCAGTCCACTGATTGATTACCGTTGGCTGGAGCTGATTCACAACGGGTTGTTGTGCGACAGGTTGTTTAAGTTGCTGACTAACAATTTGGGTATTCCTAGTATGGCTATTTTGTACCTTATCGTTTGAAGAATAATCTTTTTCAGTATTAGCGCTACCCCGCTTTTTCAAGAACCATACACCTCCGCCGCCACCAATTAGTACTAACATTATAATTACAATTAGCAAATTTCTTTTGGCTTTTTCTTCAGCAGCTAACTGCTCATTATCTCCAACACCATCTCCATCAGAATCTTTGGTTTCTGAAGCATCAGTTGGAAAGGCATCTGCGTTGTCCCCAACCCCATCGCCATCACTATCCATGGATTCTTCAGAATTGTTTGGATAAACATCTGAATTATCTCCAACTCCATCGCCATCAGTGTCTACGGTTTCGGTAGGATCGTTGTCAAATGCGTCAGCGTTATTTCCAACCCCGTCGCCGTCAGAATCAACACTTTCGTTGGCATCCTTAGGGAAATCATCAGCGGTATCTATTACATTGTCATTGTCATCATCAGGGTCTGAGTCATCGATAATATCATCTCCATCCGTATCCGCTTTTTCAGAATTACTTGGGTGGCTGGCGTCATCGATGTCTAGTATGCCGTCTCCATCATCATCATCATCGGTATTATCGCCAATTCCATCACCGTCAGTATCTTTACTTTCTAGTTCATTCAGTGGAAACGCATCATTCACATCCAATGTCCCATCATCATCGTCGTCGTTGTCGGCATTATCACCTATGCCATCGTTATCAAAATCCGTGGTTTCAGTAGGGTCATTGTCGAAGGCATCTGCGTTATTACCGACTCCATCACCGTCTGAATCAGTTGTCTCAGATGAATCATCAGGGAATGCATCACCATTGTCTCCAACTCCATCTCCATCAGTGTCGATGGTTTCAGTAGGGTCATTGTCGAATGCATCCGCATTATTACCTACCCCATCACCGTCCGAATCAGTTGTCTCAGAAGAATCATTAGGAAATGCATCACCATTGTCTCCAACCCCGTCTCCGTCTGAATCAGTTGTCTCAGATGAATCATTAGGAAATGTATCACTGTTGTCTCCAACCCCGTCTCCGTCTGAATCGGCGGTCTCAGTGGAGTCATTAGGAAATGCATCACCATTATCGCCTACACCGTCACCGTCCGAGTCAGTTGTTTCATTAGGGTCGTTATCGAAAGCATCGGCATTATCACCAACCCCATCGTCGTCAGAGTCTATAGTCTCCGAAGGATCGTTTGGGAATGCATCACTATTATCACCGACTCCATCAGAATCAGAATCTGATGTTTCAGTAGGGTCATTTGGAAATGCGTCTTGGCTATCAGGAACTCCGTCGTTGTCCGAATCCATTTCAGTGATAGTTACAGAATCTGGACATTGAACCATTTGTCCAGTTTCAGTTCCATCATGTGGGGTCACTTCGACCGTCCAAACTTCACCAATAGAAGTGGATGAACTCGGGATAGTTTTCAAATCGTTGTGCGAAGTTGAGGGAATACCATCTACGAACCATCGTATTTGTGTAGGTCCTTCCTGGTCTCCATCCGAATCGGAAAATGTGTAACTCAGTGTGAACGAATCAGATGTTGAAACATCGCCGCTTGGTGTAATAGCAAGATTCGATACTGTTGGAGGGTTATTTGCTGGAAGACTTTCAGTAATACTTGTTGATGAAGTTCTCCAAGCGTCTCCACCAGTATTTCCGTTACCATTTGCAGCCAAACCAGCAATTCTCAGGGTCGCAGTTCCAGCACCTGAGTTAGTCGGTGTAACCCAATCAAATGACCACGAGGTAGAACCTGAGTTAGTGTGTGTGGCACTAGAACCACTAATCGATGTACCAGTACCTGCATTAGCAAAAGAACCTTTGTCAATGGTTGCTGAAAAACCGCCTGAACCTGAACTTGAAAGACTCACAGTGACGGTATAAGTTTGCCCAGCAGTATATGATGCAGGAAAATTATGGCTTATTGTAGGTTGATTTCCAGAGTTTGAATGACAACCACAGCCGTTACTAGAATTGTGTTTACCCGATGAATTGGCATCTGTTAACGGGGTTTGACTGATAATTAGTATGGAGAAAATGAACATGGCAATCGAACTGCGGTTAATCATCATGTTACACTTGGTTTTTTTTCACTATTAAAATGGTTGGTTAAACATTATTACGCTCAACACTAAGGCAATTTCAATTACATAGACGCATTGGGATATCCATGCGAATAATATCCCAAGTTGATTTTGGGGTATTCAAGCGCTCTGAGACTTGGAAAGCATTTGGTATTGCTTTGGTAATGTTTGGTACAATTTCATTTGCTGCCCTATCGATGTTTGATAGTATGGATGAAATTTTCCAGTCTGATGCAGACCCAGCACCAATTCCTAATATGATATTTGAATCATTGAATCGTTCAGATTATGAATCTTCGTTGGTTAATGAAACTGGATGGATACATTTAGAAGATCACATTGGAGATATTATCATACTAGATTTCATGGCTCGAGATTGTACTAATTGTCATGCTGTGCAGACCCATTTAGAAGATAATCTCGCTAAATGGACAGAACTTGCGAATCAGTCGAATAAGACATTGACGGTTCTTGCTTATGGCTCATGGTACTCTGAAAGTTTAGATGATTTGAATCAGTCCTTTGGTGCATATCATGTTCCATACTATGCAACAGGTATTGGTTCAACAGATTCAGCAATCTTAGAAGATGGCTCCACGACAGACCCCGTAAGATTGTTCACTACTGCAGGTACAGGACAGATACCGGTAGTAATGGTTCTAGATGAAGAAGGTTACATCATCGCTAGACAGTCCACAGGAACTCCAACTGATAAATGGAGTTCATTTGACTCTGTGGTGGAAACTGCTTTGACAGGTGAAATCGAAGATACAATCGATTTGAGGATTGCATGGGAAGAGCCATCGACTTCTTATGTTGCAGTTTTTACATTAGGAATGATTCTATCAATCTTGGTTTATTTCTCCCCTTGTGCATTTCCAGTACTTCCCGGATTCATTTCTTATTATTTGTCTCTAGGTGCTCGTGAAGATGAACTCATAGAATCGGGTAAACTGAAAACTAAAATGCCTAGTCCAGTTGTAATTGGTTCACTTTCAGGATTAGGTATGTGGACTTTTTTTATTGTAATAGGAACCATTGCAGTAATAATGGGTGAAGCATTTTCCTCCTCTGGATTAATTAGTGATATTGCAAAGTTAGTCGCTCTAATATTAATCTTCGTTGGGGTTGTAATGCTTCTTGGTGTGACGACCCATCTGTTAGGTTTCGTTCAAAAATTCGTCGATAAGTACAGTACAACCGAAGATGATGATACATTCACTCCCAGACGCAACATGTATCTTTATGGAATTGGATATGCTGCTGCGTCTATTGATTGTACAGCGGCAGCAGTGCTTCCATTCGTTCTGTTTTTGAGTACTTTAGGTGGAAGTGCAACCGCAATTGGTATCGGAGGACTAATGATGGGTCTACTAGTTTTGATGATTTGTGTAACTACAATGGTTGGCCTGGGTCGTCAAGTAATGATTAACTTCCTCAGAAGGGCTACTGGTATGATAAAATTGGTCGGTTCATGGATGATGATTATGGCAGGAATAAGTTTGACTATTTACTTAAACAATCCAGAAGTTATTGCAAAATTATTCAGTTAATCGACAATCAAGTCATTAAATTGTTGAATTACTTTTTCCTCATTTGATTTTTCTAGAACAGGCTTAAACCAGTAATTCCAAGCCCACAATGTGATAACGATTGCTGTAACTAAATCCCAAACGAAATGTTGCTTGGTAGTCAAAATAGAAATTGCGAGAAGTGACCAGCAGAACCAAAGAAATCCTAGCCATAAATTATTCTTTGCCGATTCTCCACCGTACCAGCGTTGCACTACCAATACCGCTAGAAGACTCTGAACGATGTGTAGAGATGGCCAAGCATTCCATGGTGTGTCAACAGAGTGTAATGCTTCAAACATCATTGACCAAATGCCCATTTCTTCATAATCAATAGCACTGCGTAAGTCGACTTTTGCTGGAAGAAAAATAAAAATCAGCCACACAAACCAAGTTAAAATCAATAAAATTTGGTGAAATAGGACACACTCACGCTTACTCCGTTCGTTTTTCATTCCTAGAAATGCTGCCATTGGGTAATAGAAGTACAGCGTGTAATAAGGTAAAATCATCCACGGAATGACTGGAATAGCTGTATCTAAAGGGGTAGTTGGATCGAAAGCCTGCCAATCCCTCCAATTTGAAAATTTATTAATAATTAGATAACCTAATCCTGCGCCTAAAACAATCGCATTGAAGAGTGCCAATGGTAGTCTAGTTCCGTACCATGAGTCTTTATTTTTCCAGTGACTTTTCCAAATTTTCCATGGCCTTGAACCGAGTTCGATTGCCATATCCATCCCAGTTCAAATCGTTGATTACTTCAAAGCAAAGCCGCAGTAGGGGCACGCATTCCAGTCATTTGAAATCGCCTTTTGGCAGGATGGGCACTCGCTGGATTGCACTGCTCCACCAGAAGAAGGAAGATCGCCCCCGCTCCCATCGACAGCCTTTTGGGCAGTCTGTTGTTTTAGGAATTCTTGCATAACTTCTGGAGTTAAGGCACCATTTTCTGCCGCCATTTCCATCATCTTGACCTGAAGTTCATTCTGTTTGTCCATTCTTTGGTTCTGGTGCCCGTGTTGTTGTTCAATTCTCTGCCGCTTCTTTGCTTGGACTTGTTCAAATAGTGCCATTGCTTGTTCGGTTTTGTGACTTGCCTCCTTCATTTTTATCTCAGATTTCCCTTGGTCTCTCTTGAGTTCTGCCTCCCATTGTGCTTCTTGTTTTCGCAAATCTTTCAGTTCACTTTCTAACTCTATCGAAACCTTGCCAGCGGCCTCAGCCTTAGCAACGCTGACTTCACATTCGATTCTTCGAAGAGTAGCCGCCTCCCTAATTGCAATTCTTTCCATCAGTGCCTCAGCATGGGCTCCTTCAGTTTCGGTGGCGGCTGAGAGTTCTGCTCTTAGTTGGGAGATTTTCTCGCTATCGGTCGCATTAGATGCTACAAAAGCCTTCAGGAAAGTGAATCCCAGTGTCGATAAAGTTGCCCGCATCTCGACTTCAGTTCTCATCTCGAACTGTTCTTGAAAATCAGGAGTTCGAAGGTCCTCCGCTGAGTTACAAAGCGACAGTGAAGGAGCGATAACCCGGTTGTTTAATTCATGTTGGAGGACATTAATCAGTTTTTCACGGTCCAATAGTGGCGCACTGTTAGCAAACATATTGAGTAATTTAGGAATGTCGTCATCTCTAATCTGCACTCTTAGATTGGCAAATCCTTGAACCTTTGAACCGTCTTTTAAGTTACTAGAGAATGGGATTGAGAGGTCTGCAGGGCCAGTCATTGCGAACAGCAATCTCCTGTCAGTGGCAGTGGCACCCATCATATCTCCAATGAATCGACCAAGACCTCCGCCAACATTTCGTACTATCTTTTCAGAAACAATATCGCCAATCCTTCCATCGATGATGAAGGCGCATGCTTCATTGGGTTTCAAAATTACTTGTTGGGCTTTCCATGTTTGAATATTATTTGCATCAACTAATCTCGCTAGAATATTCGGGTTACTTCTCCATCGGTATACATTTGACATATCTATCACTCCTTCTTTTTCTTACTTTTTTGTCTCAAGCCGCCTAAGAGAGTCGCTCTCGAGCCAAAGAAACCTCTACAGCTGGTGGTCATTTGTTGACATTGTCTGATGAGTTTGATGATTTCTGCTTGTTCAGAACCACTGTTGAAAGCCAGTTCGGCACTATTAGCAATGTTGACTGACTTAGTAACCATTTCAATAACATCGTGGTCATGTTTAATCAGTTTTTTCAGATCTGAGTTTGATGCAGACCGATTACCCGATAGGAATGCGTGATTCATTCCAGTAGTTGCTTTATTGACATCCTCGATTAATACATCGATTTCTGTGCATGTGGCTTTGGCAGCCCTAGCAATTGGAATTGCACCGTCTTTGAACGAGGAGTCATGGATATTGATGATGTGTGCTCTTGCTCTGCCAGAGGCTCTAATAATTTCATCCCGAATTAATTTGTCAGCATCACGGCGTTTGCCTTTAGTATACCCCTCATATTTTGCCAGAACCATTTGAATTCCTCTAACATAGGGCAAAACATCAAACGGGGTTCCTATCATATGCGCTCATACATTCTTTGTCATAACTCGTTATTATTGCTTGTCCTCAGTAGATTTTTCGGTTTTGAACAAATCTTCCCAATAAATGACTCTGTCTGCAACAATCTCTGCTTCTTCTTCATCATGGGTGACATGTATTGCAGTCTTGTTTCTTGATTTGATAAATTGTCTAGTTTCAGTTGCTAAAGTACGTCTGGAACTGATATCTAATGAAGAGAAAGGTTCATCCAAAAGTAGCACTTCAGGATTTGCTAATAATGCTCTGGCTAATGCGACTCTTTGTGCTTCTCCTCCGGAAAGCGACTCGACCTTTCTCTTAGCAAAACCTGGTAAGCCAATGAATTGTAGTTCGCGTTCTATTACTTCATTGTAGAATTTCTTATCACCCCTCTCTTTGCATCCTAAGAGAATATTTTTTCCAACATTGAGATGTGGAAATAAAATTGGTTTTTGGAATATGAAACCGATTTTATCCTGCACGGAAATTTCTGCGATATCTTTGCCATCGAACTCAATCTTTCCATTGTATTCCTTTTCTAAACCACAAATCATTCTCAAGATTGTCGTTTTTCCGCAACCACTCGGTCCAATTATCGCAATTATTTCATTTTCCATTACCGACAAATTTAATCCGTTGAATAAATTTAGTTCTGAAAAATTTTTACTCAAATTGGTAATCGATAACATTTCTTTACTCATTAAAAACCACTTCCCTGCCCGTTACTTCGCATTCTTTCAGCAATTAAGAATAGGAGAAATGTTAGGATCATCAATACTGATGCACTGGCCATAGCCATCGGGTAAATCAGAGGGTTAAATTTGGGCTGATTCATCAATTGGTCAGTCAGTATTGAAAGGGTATCCCAAGAACCTGACCTAACTAGGATCCATGTTGCTCCAAATTCGCCGAGTGAAAAGGCAATGGTTAGAGAACTTGCTACAACCAAAGGTCCTCTAAGGAAACTAAGTCTTGAATGAATCCAAACTCGTAGCGGCGAAAGGCCCAATAATTTGGCTTGTTGTTCAAACGAATTGTCCAAACTGCGAATCGCGGGAAGCATCACTCTAACTACAAAAGGGGTTGTCAACAAGACATGCGGCAAAACTGGAATAAAAAACCAATTGAATAATTCCGGAATCCATCGCAAAACTCCGATTAGAACCCCTAGTCCAATCATTACAGCCGAAACAGCAAGAGGTGATAAACTGATAAAATCAACAATTTTTGCCGCACGATTCTTACCTGTAGTTTCAAGTCGAGTTATGCATGATGCAATCGTCCAGCCAATCGCAAGTGAGAAAATTAGTGTGAAAATTGCGTAAATTACTGAATTCAGTAATGCATCAGGTAGAGGAATTGTCGAGTTGTCACCAGACCATACTTGCCTCCACGCCTCCAAGCCGTAACTAAAACTTACATTTCCATCCTCGACACTTCTAATTCTAAATGAGGACATGAACGCTAAAATCAGCGGTAAAGCTGTGAACAAGATACCGCAGAAGACCGTAACTTTTCCAATTATTCCAACCTTTCCTCGACTTTGGCGAGCACTAGATTCACTGATTATAGCATGTCGAATGGAGTGCTTTTTTTGGAGATGCGAGGTTAGTAGCAGTGCTGAAAGTAGTATTATCAACTGAATCAGACAAATTGACAGTACAATTTCACTGGTGTCAACTCGGTAATTGTAAATTCCAGCCGTCCCACCTGAGTCTGCCATTAAAGATTCTAGAGTTGATTCATTGGGGGTCAGCCATTTGACTAATGCGAAGGAAGTGAATGAAAAGATGAAACATAGTGCAGAGGAACACGCTATAGCTGGGCCAATAAATGGGATCCATAGATTCTTAATTCGTTTTAGAAATGTATTGCCAGAAGGTAGAAGTCTAATTTGTTCTTCCCACTTGGGGTCCATTGTTGACAGAGTAGGTTCAACAAACCTGATTATTAGTGAAATGTTAAACCACGCATGGGCCAAGATAAGGGCGATGAAATGTCCTGGGTTCTCAAAACCGGTTAATTCAGACAGGCTTATGATACTCCCATCGAACCAAGTGATAGTTTGACCTCTAAGGTCAATACCCATCGAATATAGTATGCTATCTTCTTCAATCAATGCGATGAATCCCATTGCAGCAACAATTGCAGGCATAACGAAGGGCACGGATAACATTGCTCGGATGATTCTAATTCTTTTCCATTCATATCTGCCTAGATACCAAGCCAACGGAATGCCGATGATTAGTGTGACAATAACCGAAAAAGAGGCTTGTAATAATGTGAATTTTAGTGCTTCTTTGGTTCCGAAAATTTCAAAGAAGTGAGAAATAGCCATCAGGCTATTCATTTCCGTCACTGATTGTAACCGCAAAATTGCGTACATTATCGGGATAAATAGGGCAAAAAAAAAACGAACCGACAACAAACCATTGAGTGGTATTGATGATGACACGTTGTCTGCCATTTACCATGGGAAGGCCCCATCATTGGGTAGATGATTGCCAATTTTCAAGCCATGTTTCCATTTCTGCATTTACAGTAGTGATAGGTGTTTCAACCGGTTGATTAGCGATATCTGAGTGATAACGGAAGCCATCGGTTTCCGGCAAATCATAACCTTCGATAACTGAATACATCAAATTATTTTCTGGCATTTGAGAATTAACCTCGTCTGAAAGCAGATATTCGATGAAAAGTTCCGCTCCAGCAACATTTGCTGCTCCGTTGATTATTCCAGTATATTCAATTTGATGGAATGAACTCCTTGGTAGGTTTAATGTGGTTGAGTGAGTCCAGTTTGAGCTGTAATATGCTTCGACTCCAGGCGAATGGCAGTAGGAAACGGTGATGTGTGCATCACCAATGTGTCCTGCAGTATACTCACCGTATCCACCGGTATAGTGCGTTTCATATGCTTCACTCCAGCCGGAAGTGAATATTGCTCCATTATCCTTCATCGCTTTCCACCAATCAAAAGCATCGGTATTAGGGTCGCCATCGTTGTTGAAATAATCAATTGTGGAAATCATGAATGCTCTTCCAGGTGAAGATGACAGCGGTGATGGGAATGCGGCTTTACCCTCCCATTGGGACTCGGTTAAATTCCAAAGCGACGTAGGGATTGAAACATTAGTACCGTCGACATAATTTTCATCGTAATTCAAACAAACAGTTCCCTGGTCAAAAGGAATAGCCAAATTACCCGAATAAGGTTCTAAAGCGGGTGAGGAAATATTTTGGTACTGTGGATTTTGAGTGAAGAGCGTTTCTCTGAGCAGACAATTATCGATTGCGGTTTGCAAGTAGGAGTTGTCCAATCCAATCATGAGGTCTGCCTGTTGGGCGTTCTTGGTTAACATCATCTGGTCTAAAATACCTCCAGAATCAGATTCTTTGATGAATACAATTTCAATCCCTGTAGCGTTCTCGAATTCGCTAACCATTGAATCGGTGAGGGCTAAAACATCGTAGGTCAGTATTCTAAGTTTACCATCGTCTTCATGTCCCGACGGTAGTGTAAAACACTCTTGTTCGGTATCTTCAGGGGCTTCTTCTAAGCAACCGGAAAGTGGTGCAAAGGTAATAATCAATAATATTAGATAAAGTTTCAAATTCATTTTAATTCCTCATAATGATGCAACAATTTGATGAGTTCGGTCAATCAGTTCTAATGGATTGTGGGCAAGAATATACATGTTTGGTTCCCAGCCGAAATCACCATTGTCGAGTATCACGTCTAATTTAGTGTGATTCCCCGTAATTTTCCCTTTTGACGCTGTTGCGAAAGAGTATCCCAGTTGTTCGCACAATTTTTGTATTCTTGATTCATCAATTGTTGAATTGTTTGCCATTGGATTAATATTTATTATGGCGGTTTTTGCATCGTTCATTATATGAGCTTGGAGCAGAACTCCAGCGAGATGATTTGAGACTCCGAAACGCGGAGTTTCATGGTGACGTAATTTATCGCCGACAATTGATATTTTACCGGGGAAAGCCGCAACCTCAGAGACGTTTCTTGCACCTTTGTTACACGAAGCGATGTTCATTCCTACGGCAGGAATTACATTTATTATTCTTTTAGGATCTAATCTTCCTATTGCCCACTCAAGTCTTCGTAGGAGTGCGGTTTGTTCTTGACCACGGTCCAAGTCTAATCCAGTGAGCGTTTTATCAAATCTTATTGTGTGGTTTGGATTAAATTGAAACTCTACAACCAGTCTCTGTCTAACCACATCTCCGTTTGGTCCAATCGAGTTGAGCGCCTGCGAAAGTTCGCTAGACCAAGCATCAACCATTGCTTCATCTGCTGAAGAGGATAATTCGATGGTTGGCTTCTGAATGTGTCTGGAGATTGTGCTTTGTGTTGACCCCAGTATGTCGGCGATTTCGGATTGTGACCAACCCTTACTTCTCAAATCTTTAGCAACATCTTGGTGCAAACGGTCCAGCCACTTGCCCCCAACTTCCCCTAGCATGGCATGTGGTAAGAAGTCTCATTATTCAAGGTTACTAATTTCTTATGCAGTATGAATGGCGTTTTTTGAGTAATTTAATCACTCTGACAAAAAAACCTGCCCTGTTTTTCATGATTGTTGAAATCTATAATCGGAGAACTTGTTAATTCATTTGTTCAACTAATATTTTGCCTTAACGATAAAAAAGTGATGCGAGTGGCCCGAATGCAATATGAATATTATTCGAACCGTCATGAATAATATCATTTTTTAGGTAAATTATCCGTTGTGAACAAAATACCGTATAATACTAAGGATTAATGATAGACGGAAGTTTAGTGCGTAACATGGAACTGGAGGTATTCATCGATGAAATTGCGCGAAGGGCGATTAGGTATATCGAAAGCGGTTCTGATGATTCCATTAACGCCATAGACTACGTTTCACACAACTCTAGGAAAAAAACCACTGACTTGAAGTTACCACTAGAAGGTAGGGGTTCAGATCGAATTTTGGACGATGTCGATGAATTCTTGAAGCAATGTGTTAGGACAAATAGCGGTTCATTCATGAACCCACTGTGGGGCGGACTCAACATCACTGCATTTGCTGGGGAAATAATCACTGCCCTCACTAACCAATCTATGTACACCTACGAACTTGCACCCCTTGCAACGCTAATTGAACAAACAATAATCAAAAGAATTTCTGAGATGATGGGTTTTGCTGATGGTTACGGCACTATGACTACCGGTGGCTCTAACGGTAACATGCTAGGAATGCTGTGTGCTCGACAGTCTTTGCTTCCACTATCTTCTAAAATTGGCTTTGATGGTTCCAAGTATGCAGCATTTGTCTCTAGTGAGTCACACTATTCGGTTTTGATGTCTGCAAACGTTGTTGGAATAGGTCATCAAAATGTGATCAAAGTCGCTTGTGATGACAATGGTCGTATGAAACCGAAATCTCTGATAGAGGAAATAAACCGATGTAAGAGTGAAGGGCTGACACCATTCTGTATTATTGCAACTTCAGGCACCACAGTAAGAGGTGCATTTGATCCAATCCGCGAAATCGCTAAAATTGCGCATGAAGAATCCATTTGGTTGCATGTTGATGCAGCTTGGGGCGGAAGTTGTTTGTTTTCAGCAACATACAGTCATTTGATGGATGGAGTTGATTTAGCAGACAGTGTGTGTTGGGATGCTCACAAAATGATGGGAATGCCGCTTATATGTAGTGCCTTTATTGTCAAGAACAAGAATATTCTCCGGAATGTATGCACCCACGGAGATGTTGCCCACTATTTGTTTCACGAGGAGTCAAAGGAATTCGATTTGGGTAGGTTTTCGCTGCAATGTGGTAGAAGGAATGACGCTCTGAAGTTGTGGCTTGCGTGGCGAGAGATTGGCGATTCTGGTTGGGCCAAAATAGTCGAGAATTACTGTAACTTAGCCAAGTACCTCGAGGATAAGATTGGTCAGAGTAGCCAGTTAGAAATGATGTCGGACCGTCAATGGTCCAATGTTTGTTTCCGATTTGTTGGCGATAGTAATGTTATGGATCTGAATGTTTTGAACAGCCAAATCAGAGAACGGCTGTTCAAAGAAGGTAAATATTTAGTAAGCCGCTCAAATATCGGCGAAAATGTAATTTTGCGACCGGTAATCGCTAATCCTCTAACTACTTCAGAGGTAATTGATGGCTTTCTTGAACGGGTTGTTCATCACGGAAATGAGATAATTTCCGGCATACCTGCCAATCAATGATTGAATCTTTTTTACTTGAGTTTAAGGAGTGTCTAGTTTTCCCAATGTCATGGGCGGGCATGGTCTGGTGCGTACCTCACTGTATGAGGAGCATGTTTCGCTTAATGCTAACATTGTTGACTTCCACGGTTTTGAACTTCCAATTTGGTATTCTAACATCAAGGACGAGCATTTGGCAACTAGAAGTGAGGCAGGACTGTTCGATGTTTCTCACATGGGAACATTCAGATTTCGAGGTACTTCCGTTAAGCAATGGCTAGAGGGGATAGCGACTCAAAAAGTTACATCAATCAACCCATCTAGGTGTGCTTACACTCATTTCTTAGACGATGAAGGTTTCATCATCGATGATATGATTTTCGCAGTAGTGTCGGATCAAGAAATTTTGGGTGTACCTAACGCATCGATGATTCCGGTGATGTTCGACTGGTTCAATTCTAAATTACCCAAAGACGGTTCGGTGACTCTGGAAAACCTGTCTGATGAAACTTCGATTATTGCGTTGCAAGGTCCACAGGCTAAGCATTTTCTGAGCGCTGCAATTGGCGAACAAAATCATGTTTCGAGATTCAAATGGCAGAAAATTGAATCGAATGCTCTGGATATTTCAGGGTGGATTCAAGGAACCGGTTACACTGGAGAACCTGGCTATGAAATATTCATTCCAAATAATGATGCTCCCAAATTATGGCGTAGTCTAATCCAATCTGGTGCCACACCGGTCGGTTTAGGTGCCCGAGATACGCTTAGATTAGAGAAAGGGTACCTGCTTTCCGGTGTTGATTTTTGCTGGCCAGGACTAGGTGAAACCGATCCGTTTTTGGCTCGTGATTCATGGGAAACCAATGTACCGTTTGGTCTAGATACAGAGCATGATTTCACAGGCAGACACAGAGTAATGAGTCATAATGATGATGATGCTCGTTGGTGGGGAATCAAGTACTTAGAGAAGGGTCCTTTGCCTCGGCCCGGAAAAGATGTTACTAATTTGGATGGCGTTCTTATCGGAAGATTAAGCTCGGGAGCACCAGCTCCTAGTCTAGATAACACCGGTATAGGAATAGGTTACATTTCAGGGGTGGATGTGGGCGACGAAGTTTTGATTGTAGCAAGTCCTAGAAAATCAGTTAGAGCTGAGATTTTCCGACCACCGTTTGTATGATTAGTAGGGAATATTATGGTCGTTACGCGCACAGATAAGTTTGTTGAAGGAGGGTATTAGATGGTAGACCAATTGCCGAATCGAGGATTAGAATTAGAAATGTTGGAAGAAATGGGTTTCAGTAGTATTGACGACCTGTTCAGTGATATACCCGAACAGGTTCGAATGACTGAGCAATTAGACTTGCCACCTCCACAATCCGAAGAAGAAATTATTGCCGACGCAAGAAGATTACTCGGTTCAAACCTAGCAATGTCGGATGTAGTCTCGTTTTTAGGGGCAGGTCTCTATCGAAATTATGTTCCTGCTTCAGTATTCCAGTTAATCACTCGCGGTGAGTTCCTTACCTCTTACACACCTTATCAACCAGAAGTGAGTCAAGGAATGTTGCAAGCGATGTGGGAATTCCAAACATTGGTTTCAGAATTGATTGGTCTTCCAATTTCTAATTTGTCGCTATATGACGGTTCAACTGCGGCAGCCGAGGCACTAACTTGTGCTGTGCGTGTTCACAATCGTAAGGCTACCCAGAAAGATACTGTCTACATTTCTGAACTAACACCCCCCGATAGAGTTTCAGTTATGCAAAATTACTGCCAAGGTGCTGGCATCGAGATAAAATACTTGCAGCATAATCAAGACGGTACCATCGATTTATCGAGTGTTGAAAAAGCAGCCGGTTCGTGTGGTATATACGTAGAACAGCCAAATCCGCTCGGTCTTTTGGATGGAGGTTACACTCACTTGAAAGAGATGATTGGAGAAAATACTGC
>MDTD01037052.1_pt1 | contig 24885 bp, 30 predicted proteins | sample 811221 | NCBI WGS metagenome assembly MDTD01 (sample SAMN05326646, study PRJNA326480) | marine metagenome | isolation source: seawater | place: Pacific Ocean: South West | collected 2011 | reverse complement strand
GAATTTAAGAAAAAACTTGAAGCAGCTGGAGCTAAAGTAGAATTAAAGTAAACAAAATTTAAGACTAAATTTTATTGTAAAATTAAATTTACAATGAAATTTATTATATTTAATGCAATTATCTTTTACTCAAAAGAAAAACATAAGAAAAAACTTTGGTAAATTAGCTGAAGGTTTATCCATTCCAAATTTAATTGAAGTTCAAAAAAACTCGTATAATGAATTTCTTGAATCTAAATCTCTCAATCAACAAATTAGCGAGTTATCTAAAGGTATAGATAAAGTTTTTAAAAGTATTTTTCCAATTGAGGATGGAAATGATAAATCAACCTTAGAGTACATCTCATATAAATTAGAAAAGCCTAAATTTGATGTTATAGAATGTAAACAAAGAAGCTTGTCTTATTGTGCAGCATTAAAAGCTAATTTAAGATTAGTTGTTTACGATATTGACACAGAGAATAACACAAAACAAATTCTTTCTGCAAAAGAACAAGAGGTATTTATAGGAGACTTGCCTTTGATGACACCAAGCGCAACATTCATAACAAACGGTGTTGAAAGAGTTGTAGTAAACCAAATGCATAGAAGTCCTGGTGTTTTTTTTGATCACGATAAAGGAAAAACTCATGCAAGTGGAAAACTATTATTTAATTGTAGAATAATTCCAGGTAGAGGGTCATGGCTAGATTTTGAGTTTGATCCTAAAGATATTTTATATTTTAGAATAGATAGGAAAAAAAAGCTTCCAATATCAACTTTCTTGTTTGCTCTTGGATATACGAAAGAAAAAATTATTCAATCTTTTTATTCAACTAATAAATATTCTTACAACAAAGAATCTAAAAGTTGGATTACGAATTTTGATCTAGAAAATTACAAAAGACCATTGAAACTATCCTATGATTTAATTGATGCATCAAATAATAAAAAAGTCTTAGGTAAAGGAGAAAAATTAAATATCGTTATAGCAAAAAAACTTAAAGAAAAAGGTTTAAGTTCAATATCAATTCCAAATGATCAAATTGTTGGAAAATATCTTGGCAAAGACGTTAAGGACAAAAATGGTGAAATATTAATTGGTGCTGGTTACGACATTACAGAAGATCAATTAGAAAAAATTATTTCTCAAGAAGAAAAAGAGTTGAATATTGTTAATATAGATCCTATTAACAAAGGTCCTTATATTTTAGAGAGCCTTAAAATAGATAAAAACAATAGTAAAACTGATGCCTTGAATGACATTTATAAAGTTTTAAGACCCGGTGAAGCTCCATCGGTTGAAATAGCCGAAGAAATATTTAACAATTTGTATTTTAAAAAAGAAAGATACGACCTTTCCGAAGTTGGTAGAGTTAAATTAAACTCAAAATTAGATTTAAATACGAACTCAAAAAAAACTATTTTAGATACAACTGATATAGTAGCTATAATTAAGTTTATGCTTGATTTAAGAGATGGCAAGGGGGATGTAGACGATATAGATCATCTTGGTAACAGAAGAGTGAGATCTGTTGGTGAACTTGTTGAAAATCAATTTAGAATTGGCCTTCTAAGAATGGAAAGGACCGTTAAAGAAAAAATGTCAACCTTTTTAGAAATAGAGTCAGCGATGCCGCAAGATTTAATTAATGCGAAACCTATAACTACTTCTTTAAAAGATTTTTTTGCAACTTCACAGCTTTCTCAATTTATGGATCAAACAAATCCATTATCTGAAATTACTCACAAAAGAAGGGTTTCAGCTTTAGGGCCAGGTGGATTAACAAGAGAAAGAGCTGGTTTTGAAGTTAGAGATGTTCACCCAACTCACTACGGAAGAATTTGTCCAATTGAAACGCCAGAGGGTCCTAACATTGGTCTGATAAATAGTTTAGCAACTTATTGTAGAGTAAATAAATTTGGTTATATTGAAAGTCCTTATAAAAAAGTTGTTAATGGTAAAGTAACTTCAGAAATTAAATATTTATCAGCAATAGAGGAAGAAAAATTCACAATCGCACAAGCTAACTCTGTTCTAAATAAAGATGGATCATTTGTGGAAGAGTTGGTGGCATGTAGAAAAAATCTTAATTTTGAATTATCCTCTAAAGAAAATATTGATTATATCGATGTTTCTCCAAAACAGTTAGTTTCTGTTGCAGCTGCACTTATACCTTTTTTAGAAAACGATGATGCAAATAGAGCATTGATGGGATCAAATATGATGAGGCAAGCTGTGCCTTTATTAAAGCCTGAGTCACCTTTAGTTGGAACAGGGATTGAGTCAGATGTAGCGTTAGACTCAGGTGTTACAATTGTTGCTAAAAGAGGTGGCGTGGTAGATAAAATTGATGGAAAAAGAATTGTGGTTAAAGCGACCGAGGTCACAGATTTATCTCAGTCTGCGGTAGACATATACAATTTATCAAAATTTCAAAGGTCAAATCAAAATACATGTATTAACCAAAAACCTCTTGTTAAAGTAGGTGATAAAATTAAAAAAGGGGATATTATTGCTGATGGACCTGCTACAAAACTTGGGGAACTAGCTCTAGGTAAAAATGTAACTGTCGCTTTTATGCCATGGCAAGGTTACAACTTTGAAGACTCTATATTAATTTCAGAAAGGTGTGTTACTGATGATGTATTCACTTCTGTTCATATCGAGGAATATGAGTCTATGGCGCGAGACACAAAACTTGGTGCTGAGGAGATTACAAGAGATATTCCAAATGTAAGTGAAGAAAGTTTAAGAAATCTAGATGAGTCTGGAATTGTTTATGTAGGAGCTGAGGTAAAACCAGGAGATATTTTAGTAGGCAAAGTGACTCCTAAAAGTGAAACTTCCTCAAGTCCAGAGGAAAAATTATTACGATCTATATTTGGAGAAAAAGCAACTGATGTGAGAGATTCTTCGTTAAAATTACCTTCAGGAAGCACTGGAGTTGTTATTGATGTAAGAGTTTTTAATAGACATGGTATTGAAAAAGACGAGAGATCTATAGCAATAGAAAGAGCTGAAATAGAATCAGTTCAGGAAGATAAAAAGGTCGAGGAAGAAATCCTTAATAGAAATATTAAACTTAGAGCTATTGATTTACTTAATGGCCAAAGCATTAATAAACAATTTAAAGATTTAAAACCCGGAACAACATTAAATTTAAACGATTTTGAAAATTTAAATTTAAAAGAAATTTGGAAAATTCCTCTTCAAAATCAAGATTTACATACAAGTCTCGAAAAACTTAAAAATCAATTCGATAATGCCTCTGAAGACATTAAATTAAGATTTGAAGATAAAGTAACTAAGATTCAGCAAGGGGACGATTTATTGCCGACTGTAATGAAGGTTGTAAAAGTATTTGTTGCTGTAAAGAGAAGATTAATGCCCGGTGATAAAATGGCTGGTAGACATGGCAATAAAGGTGTTGTTAGTAAAATAGTTCCTGTCGAAGACATGCCTTACATGGAAAATGGTAAGCCAGTTGATATAGTTTTAAATCCACTTGGCGTTCCAAGTCGTATGAATGTTGGACAAATACTAGAAACTCATTTGGGCTGGTCATGTTCTGAATTAGGTGATCAAATTAAATATTATTTAAAAAATTTTGATAAAGAAATAGAAAAAGTAAAAGAAAAATTAACGGATATATATGGTAAATCTTACTATGACGAAGTAATATCAAAATTATCCAACAAGGAAGTAGCAGAACTTGTAGAAAATTTATCTAACGGTGTTCCTATTGCAACTCCTGTTTTTGATGGAGCAAGCACGGAAGATATAAATAAAATGCTAGATTTAGCAAAACTACCTAATTCAGGACAAACACATTTATGGAATGGGCAAACTGGAGAAAGATTTGATAGACCTGTGACAGTGGGAATAATCTACATGTTAAAATTAAATCATTTAGTTGAAGATAAGATCCATGCAAGATCTACAGGACCATATAGTTTAGTAACTCAACAACCGCTAGGAGGAAAAGCACAACTTGGTGGACAAAGATTTGGTGAAATGGAAGTCTGGGCATTGGAGGCTTATGGAGCTTCATACACTTTACAAGAAATTTTAACTGTTAAATCAGACGATGTAGCTGGAAGAACAAAAGTATATGAAACTATTGTTAAAGGAAACAATAATTTTGAGTCTGGTGTACCAGAATCTTTTAATGTTTTGGTTAAAGAGATAAGAGCATTAGGTTTAAACATAGAATTAAATTAGTTATGGAGAAAAATCTAACAAAAAATTTTGAAAATCAAAATATTGTTCAAGAGAATAATTTTGATAGTATTAAAATTACCCTAGCCAGCCCCGAAAAAATCAAGTCATGGTCATACGGAGAGATAAAAAAACCTGAGACTATAAACTATAGAACTTTCAGACCTGAAAAAGATGGATTATTTTGTTCAAGAATATTTGGGCCAGTAAAAGATTATGAGTGTCTCTGTGGAAAATATAAAAGGATGAAATTTAGAGGGATAATTTGTGAAAAATGTGGTGTTGAAGTTACAAAATCGAATGTTAGAAGAGAGAGAATGGGACACATAGATCTTGCTTGTCCTGTGGCTCATATTTGGTTTTTAAAGTCATTACCTAGTAGAATTTCCTTAGCTATAGACATGAAACTAAAGGAAGTAGAAAAAGTTCTTTATTTTGAGAGCTTTATTGTTGTTGAACCAGGATTAACTACATTAAAAAAAGGTCAACTTATTTCAGAAGAAGCTTTATTAAAGGCTCAAGAAGAATTTGGTGAAGACGCTTTCACTGCTGGGATAGGAGCTGAAGCTGTACGAGAGATTTTAGTAAATTTAGACCTTAAAAAAGAACAACAGAAATTAAGAGAGTCTTTGAAGGAAATAAAATCAAAAGTTACAGAAGAAAGGACAATTAAAAGATTAAAACTAATTGAATCCTTTATTAATTCTGGAAATAAACCTGAGTGGATGATTCTAACTTCAGTTCCAGTTATTCCTCCAGAATTAAGACCGCTAGTACCACTTGATGGAGGTAGATTTGCAACATCGGATTTGAATGATCTATACAGAAGAGTAATTAATAGAAATAATAGATTAAAAAGATTATTAGACCTAAAAGCTCCAGATATAATCGTTAGAAATGAAAAAAGAATGCTCCAAGAGTCTGTGGATGCTTTGTTTGATAACGGCAGAAGAGGAAGAGTTATTACAGGCACAGGCAAAAGACCTCTCAAATCTTTAGCTGAGATGCTTAAAGGTAAACAAGGTAGATTTAGACAAAATTTATTAGGTAAAAGAGTTGATTACTCCGGAAGATCAGTGATTGTTGTGGGTCCAGAACTTAAATTACATCAGTGCGGATTACCAAAAAAAATGGCTTTAGAATTGTTTAAACCTTTTTTATATGCGCGATTGGATAAATTAGGCTTAGCTACAACCATAAAACAAGCAAAGAGGTTAGTTGAGAAAGAAAAAAGCGAGGTATGGGACTCACTTGAAAATATAATAAGAGAGCACCCCATTCTTTTAAATAGAGCACCTACGTTACATAGATTAGGAGTACAAGCATTCGAGGCTAAACTAATTGAGGGAAATGCGATAGAATTACATCCATTAGTTTGTGCAGCTTTCAATGCAGATTTTGATGGAGATCAGATGGCTGTTCACATTCCTCTAAGTTTAGAAGCTCAATTAGAAGCAAGAGTTTTAATGATGTCAACAAATAATATTCTTAGCCCATCTAACGGTAAACCTATAATTGTACCAAGCCAAGATATCGTTCTAGGTATATATTATCTTTCACAAGCTGAAGAAAATGAAAAAAAACCTAAAGGAATTTTCTCAAGTTTAGAGGAAATCGAGCAAGCTCTTGAAAATAAGTCAATAAGCTTACATTCTAAAATAGTTTCAATTTTTAAAACTGTAAATAAAGAAGGAAAGATGATTACCGAGAAATACACAAGTACTGCTGGAAGATTCTTATTAGCTAGTGTATTGCCTAAAAATTATAATATTAAGTTTGCTCTAGTAAATAAATTGCTAACAAAAAAAAACGTATCAGAAGTTATTGATACGATTTTTAGATACTGCGGACAAAAAGAAACTGTCATTTTCTGCGATAGAATTAAAACGCTTGGTTTTAAGCACGCTTTTAAAGCTGGGATTTCTTTTGGAAAAGATGATTTAATTATTCCAAAAACCAAAGAAAATTTAATTTCAAGTACAAAAAAACAAATAGAAGAGTATGAGAAGCAATATTCAGACGGATTAATAACAAGAGGAGAAAAATATAACAAGGTAGTAGATATCTGGTCAAAATGTACTGATACAGTGGCCAATGAAATGATGAAAGAGATCTCATCAGCTGAAAAAACATATGAGGATGACAGAATAGAAACTAACTCAGTATACATGATGGCAGACTCAGGAGCTAGGGGGTCACAAGCTCAAATGAAACAACTAGCAGGTATGAGAGGTTTAATTGCAAAACCTTCTGGTGAAATTATTGAAACTCCAATTATTTCCAATTTTAAAGAAGGTTTGTCAGTTTTAGAATATTTTAACTCGACACACGGTGCAAGAAAAGGTTTAGCTGATACCGCATTAAAAACTGCTAACTCTGGTTATCTAACTAGAAGGTTGTGTGACGTTGCTCAGGATGTTCAAATTACTAAAGCGGAATGTGATCCAAAAAAAAGGTCCTCAGTAACAATTTCTGAAATTATTGAAGGAGGAAATATTTTAGTAAGTCTTTCAGAGAGAGTTCTAGGTAGAGTAATAGCCGAGAATATAAAAAACCCTGTCACTGGTGAGGTGATAATAAAAAAAGATAAGTTAATCGATGAATTTGATTGTGAAAAGATTGATGCAGCGGGAGTTAAAGCAGTAAATGTTTATTCTGTAATCACTTGCGCATCTACTAGAGGGGTTTGTCAAATTTGCTATGGCAGAGATTTAGCAAGAGGTAAACTTGTAAGCGTAGGTGAAGCTGTAGGGATGATAGCCGCGCAGTCAATAGGTGAACCAGGAACTCAGCTAACTATGAGAACATTCCACGTTGGTGGTACAGCGCAAATTAAAGAAGAGTCTCAAATTATTTCTCAAACAAAAGGAAAATTAAATATAATAAATAAAAACCTAATTGAAGACTCAAAGAAAAATATAATAGTAATGGGGAGAAATACTCAGTTAAGTATTGAGGACGATAACGGAAGACAACTTGCGATTTACAAAGTTAATTATGGATCTAAATTATTTTTTAAAGATGGTGAAATAATCGATAAAGGAAAAAAAATTGCAGAGTGGGATCCCTACACATTACCAGTTATCGCAGAGACTGGAGGTATTGTAAATTATATGGATTTGATGGAGGGAACGTCTTTGGCTGAGACTTTAGATGATGCTACGGGTCTATCTTCCAAGTCTGTCACCGATTGGAAGTCTTCATCAAAAAATTCTGAATTAAAACCAAGAATAACTTTGAGAAATGAAAAGGGTGAGATAATTAAAAAAGCTGACGGCAATGAAGCGAGATATTATTTAGTTCCTGACACAATTTTATCAGTTAGAGATGGACAAAAGATATCAGCAGGTGATGTTTTGGCTAGGTTACCTAAAGAAACATCTAAAACTAGAGATATAACAGGAGGTTTACCAAGAGTAGCTGAATTATTTGAGGCAAGAAGACCAAAAGATAGTGCGATCATTGCGGAAAATGACGGTGTAATAGAATTTGGTAAAGAAGTAAGAGGTAAACAAAAAATATCAATAGTTTCCTCAAATGGAGAAACCTCTAACTATTTAATTCCAAAAGGCAAACATGTTAACTTTAATCAAGGTGAAAAAATCAAAAAAGGCGAATATTTGTTAGATGGAAGTCCTGCACCACATGATATTCTGAGAATTTTGGGTGTTGAAAAACTTACCGAATACTTTGTGTCTGAAGTTCAAGAAGTTTACAGGCTCCAAGGAGTAGTTATTAATGATAAACATATAGAAACAATTGTAAGACAAATGTTAAAAAGAGTTGAAATAAAAGACCCAGGTGACTCTGAGTTATTAGTTGGGGAAGTAATTGATCTTTTGGAAATTAATATTATTAATGAAAAACTTAGAGAAGATAAAAAGAAACCAGCAATTTTTGAGAGGGTTCTACTTGGTATAACAAAAGCCTCACTTCAAACAAATTCATTTATTTCTGCTGCTTCATTTCAAGAAACTACTAGAGTCCTTACTGATGCATCAATTAAAGGAAAAACAGACTCTCTTGAAGGGTTAAAAGAAAACGTGATAGTGGGAAGATTAGTACCGGCCGGAACCGGTTTAACTAAAATCGAATGGGACAAACAAGCCAGGGAACAAGATAAAGCAAGATTAGAGGAATTAAAAAAACAAGAGCTAGAATCCGCTCCAGAAGCGACTGATCAACCTGCTTAAATTTCATTTAAATCCGCTTAAATATTGACTTTTACCAATTCGATGTTAGTTTACGGCACATTTTGAATGTTAGAAGTAAGGTATTTTAAAACCTTAAACACTAACCAAATCATCTAAAGGGTTTTCCTTATAATAACTTCAAAATAACTTATGCCAACTATAAATCAGTTGATTAAAAAAAGTAGAGTAAAACCTATAGCAAGGAACAAAGTTCCAGCGCTAGAGAGACAACCTTTGAAAAGGGGGGTTTGTGTAAAAGTTTATACAACCACTCCTAAAAAACCAAATTCAGCATTAAGAAAAGTTGCAAGAGTGAGATTATCTAATGGCTTTGAAGTTACTGCCTATATCCCTGGAGAAGGTCATAACTTACAAGAGCACTCTGTAGTTTTATTACGAGGTGGTCGTGTAAAAGATTTACCTGGTGTACGTTATCATATCTTAAGAGGAAATTTAGATACACAGGGAGTCGCTAATAGAAAACAAAGAAGATCTCTTTACGGAGCTAAAAAACCGAAATAACTTATGTCTAGAAAACGAAAAGCTCCAGTTAGAAGAGTATATCCTGATCCAAAATTTCATTCAGAAGTAATCTCAAAATTTATAAATTCAATTATGTATGATGGAAAAAGATCAACGGCAGAAAAAATTCTTTATGACGCTTTAGACAAAATTAAATCAAAAAATAAAGAGGATCCATTAAAAATTTTCAATACAGCTATCAGCAATGTAAAACCAAATCTAGAATGTAGATCTAGAAGAGTTGGGGGAGCAACATATCAAGTTCCAGTAGAAGTTAAAGCTAAGAGAGCACAGGCATTAGCCTTAAGATGGATAATGGATGCTACCAGAAAAAGAAAAAATAAAACTATGGCAGAAAAATTATATGCAGAAATTTTAGATGCATCGCAAAATAAAGGTTCAGCAATTAAAAAAAGAGATGACACCCATAAGATGGCCGAGTCAAATAAAGCGTTTGCGCATTTTAGATGGTAGGAAATTATGACTAAGTACACTTTAGATAAATATAGAAATATAGGTATAATGGCTCATATAGATGCTGGAAAAACAACTACTACTGAAAGAATTTTGTACTACACTGGAAAAAGTCACAAAATTGGTGAGGTACATGACGGCGCTGCAACAATGGATTGGATGGAGCAAGAACAAGAAAGAGGTATCACCATCACATCTGCTGCTACAACTTGCTTTTGGAGAGATAACAGAATAAACATTATAGATACCCCTGGTCACGTAGATTTTACAATTGAAGTAGAAAGATCATTAAAGGTTTTAGATGGCGCTGTAGCAGTTTTTGATGGTGTAGCTGGTGTAGAACCACAATCAGAAACTGTGTGGAGACAAGCAGATAAATATAAAGTACCTAGAATTTGTTTTGTAAATAAACTTGATAGAACTGGTGCAGACTTTTATCGATGTGTAGATATGATAAAAGAACGTCTAGGATGTAAGCCATTGCCTTTACAATTACCTATCGGATCAGAAGCAGATTTAAAAGGTGTAGTTGATTTAGTAAAAATGAAAGGTGTTATTTGGCAGAATGAAGATCTTGGTGCTAAATTTGATTACGTGGAAATTCCAGATGATCTTAAAGAAAAAGCAAATAAATATAGACAAAATTTAGTCGAAACTGCTGTAGAAGAGGACGAAAAATTAATGGAGGCTTACTTAGATGGCAAAGAACCTTCTGATGAGGATTTAATTAAATGTATAAGAAAAGGAACTTTAAGTTTTAATTTCGTTCCAATTTTAACTGGTTCAGCTTTTAAAAATAAAGGTGTTCAACCTTTATTAGACGCAGTTATTGATTATTTGCCAAGCCCAAAAGACATTGGATCAATCGAAGCTACTAAATTAAATTCTGAAGACAAACTTCAAATGAAATTTGAGGATAATGAACCTTTTTCCGCTTTAGCTTTTAAAGTTGCTAATGATCCTTTCGTTGGATCACTAACATTTATTCGTATCTATTCAGGAAAACTGCAAGCAGGAACAGCAGTTTATAATTCTTCGACAGAAAAATCTGAAAGAGTAGGTCGAATGTTGTTAATGCACGCAAACTCTAGAGAAGATATTAAAGAGGCGTGTACTGGAGATATCGTTGCACTTGCAGGTTTAAAAAACACGATCACAGGTCATACATTATGTGATGAAAATAAACCTGTTTTGCTAGAACCTATGGAATTTCCTGACCCTGTAATTGAGATCGCCGTCGAACCAAAAACAAAAGGTGATCAAGAAAAAATGGGAGAAGCTTTAAATAGATTAGCAAAGGAAGATCCTTCCTTTCGAGTTAGCTCAGATGAAGAGTCAGGTCAAACAATTATAAAAGGTATGGGAGAACTCCATTTAGATATTATTGTGGATAGAATGAAAAGAGAATTTAAGGTTGAAGCTAACGTTGGAGCCCCTCAAGTAGCTTATAGAGAGACGATACTTGGATCATCTGAGGTAACTTATATTCACAAAAAACAAAGTGGTGGTTCAGGTCAATTTGCAAAAGTAACTTTAAGTGTTGAACCTTTAGAGCCAGGTAAGGGCAGGGAAGTTGATAACAAAATTAAAGGTGGAGCAATACCAAAAGAATTTATTCCTGGAGTAGAGAAAGGGGTTTTAAGTGTAGCAGAAAGTGGAATATTAGCAGGTTTCCCAGTAATAGATTATAAAGTAACAATTCTAGATGGCCTTCATCACGATGTTGATTCCAGTGTTTTAGCTTTTGAAATTGCATCAAGAATGTGTTTCAGAGAAGCTTGCAATAAAGCTACTTTAAAACTTCTTGAGCCGATAATGAAGGTTGAGGTTGTAACACCAGAGGAATTTATGGGAGATGTTATTGGAGATTTAAATAGTAGAAGAGGCCAAGTTGCTTCAACTGAGTCAAGAGGTAACGCGACTTCAATTAACGCAACTGTACCTTTAGCTAATATGTTTGGATACATTAATAATTTGCGTTCTTCTACTCAAGGTAGAGCACAATATACAATGCAATTTAGTCACTACGACAAAGTCCCTCAAAATGTTCAAGATGAAGTAACAAAAAAATTGGCTTAACTTATGGAAAATCAAAATATAAGAATACATTTAAAAGCTTACGATAACAAAATTCTTGATTTATCAACTGAAGAGATTGTTAACACAGCAAAAAGAACTGGAGCCCAAGTAAAAGGCCCAATTCCACTTCCGACAAGAATTGAAAGGTATACAGTTTTAAGATCTCCTCATATTGATAAAAAAAGTAGAGAGCAATTTGAGTCTAGAACACATAAAAGATTAATAGATATTATTGAACCAACTCCACAAACTGTAGAGGCTTTAATGAAACTAGATTTAGCTTCAGGTGTGGATATTGAAATAAAGATTTAATTATGAGTATTGGATTAATAGGAACAAAAATCGGAATGACTAGAGAGTTTATGGAAAGCGGACAATCAATACCGGTTACCGTTATTAAAGTAGAAAAAGGAAGAGTAATGGAGTTAATAACAAATGAAAAAAGAGGTTATTCCGCAGTAAAAATTGGTTTTTTTAAACTCAAAAATTCAAAATTAACAAAACAAATGAAAGGATACTTTGCTAAAAAAAACACTGAACCAAAAAAAATACTAAAAGAATTTAGAGTAAAGAATAGCGAACAATATAAAGAAGGCAATGAATTGGGTTTAGAAATATTTAAAGATAAAAAATTTTTAGATGTAAGATCAAAAACCATAGGAAAAGGTTTTGCAGGTGTAATGAAAAGATGGAATTTTGGTGGATTAAGAGCTTCTCACGGTGTTTCTGTTTCACACAGATCACATGGCTCAACTGGTCAAAGACAGGATCCAGGTAAAGTTTTTAAAGGGAAAAAAATGGCAGGCCACATGGGAGATAAACTAAGGACAATGTTGAATTTAGAAGTGGTTAAATCAGATATTGAAAATAATTTAATATATTTAAAGGGATCAATACCAGGTTCTAAAAATTCAACAGTGTATTTAAGAGAATCTGTAAAAATCGTCACAAGAAAAACCATTAAAGAAAAACATGATGCAAAAATTAAAGCTGCAGCAGCTAAGAAAGGGAAAAAATAAATGAAACTACCTCTTTTAAGTATAGATGGATCGAAATCGGAGACGATTGAAATTTCAGATAAATTAGTGAAAATAAAAGTTAATCATAAATTAATTAAATTTGTAATTGATTGGCAATTAAATCACGCCAAACCTAGAACCGCTAAAACTAAACAAAGAAATGAAATTAAAGGTTCCACTAAGAAAATTGTACCTCAGAAAGGCGGCGGAGGAGCAAGACATGCAAGTAAAAAGGCCCCTTTATTTGTTGGTGGAGGAGTAGCACATGGTCCAAAAGGTGCAGTTTATAAAATTAAAAAAATTAATAAAAAAGTGAGAAAACTTGCACTTGCACAAACTCTATCTAAAAAGAATTCAGATAAAAACTTATATATTTTAGCAGATGTAAAGAGAGAGATCAAAAAAACAAAAGAATTTAATAAATTTCTTTTAAAAAATAAATTAGCTAATGTTTTGATTATTTCAGATATTGATTCAATGAAAAACATAAATAAATCTGCCCGTAATATTAAAAATTTAAAATTAATTAAAGAAGAGGGAACAAATATCTACGATCTAATCAAATATAAAAACGTAGTAATGACATCCTCATCTCTTAAAAAAATACAACAAAGGGTTTTAAATGAAAAAAACTAATTATATAGATTCAATTAGACATCCTATTATAACAGAGAAAGCTACTATTTTATCAGAGCAAAATAAAACTGTTTTTAAAGTTCATGAAAAAGCAAATAAAAAAACTATTAAAAAAAATATAGAGAAACTTTTCAAAGTTAATGTATTAAGAGTAAACATTATCAATCAAAAACCAAAATTAAAAATCAAACAGGGAAAAAAATCAGTAAAAAGCGGATACAAAAAAGCGATAATAACTCTCAAAAAAGGTCAAAGTATAGATCTAACTACTGGAATTTAATAATGGCGTTAAAAACTTTTAAACCATACACAAAATCTACTAGAGGAACTGTAGTAATAAATAAAAGCAACCTATGGAAAGGTGCACCTTACAAGCCCTTAACTAAAGGTCAAAATTTTACAGGAGGTAGAAATAATAATGGCAGGATTACTTCAAGACATATAGGCGGTGGTTCTAAACATAAATATAGAGTGATTGATTTTTATAGAAAAAAGAAAAATGTTCCTGCTACTGTAGAAAGAATTGAATATGATCCAAACAGAACAGCTCATATAGCTTTAATCTCATATACAGACAAAGAAAAAGCATACATTATAAGCCCTCAAGGTTTGAAACAAGGTGATGTGATAGAGTCTGGTAAAAATGTTGAAATAAAAATCGGTAATTCATTAGAATTAAAAGATATTCCACCGGGGACTTCAATACATAATGTAGAACTTATACCAGGAAATGGAGCAAAGCTGGCTAGATCTGCAGGTTCTTCTGTAACACTTTCAGGTTATGACGGAGATTATGCAATACTTAAACTTTCGTCAGGCGAAACAAGAAAAGTTAGTAGTTCTTGCGTGGCCACAATTGGCATTGTTTCTAACCCAGATCAAAAAAATATTAAAATAGGTAAGGCTGGAAGAAATAGATGGAGAGGTAAGAGACCACAAACAAGAGGAGTAGCAATGAACCCTGTCGATCATCCTCACGGTGGCGGTGAAGGTAAAACATCAGGCGGAAGAAGTCCTGTTTCACCATGGGGACAATCTGCTAAAGGATTAAAAACCAGACGTCCAAAAAGAAGTGACAAGTTGATTATAACCAGAAGAAAGAAAAGGAAAAAATAATGACTAGATCAGTTTGGAAAGGCCCATTTGTTCATCCAAGTTTGTTAAAAAAAATTGATAAACTTAAGGATGCAACTAATAAAAAACCAATTAAAACTTGGTCTAGAAATTCTACAATAATACCAGATTTTGTTGGCCACAGCTTTATGATCCATAACGGTAAATCATTTATTCCAATTACCATCTCAGAAGAAATGGTTGGACATAAATTAGGTGAGTTTGCACCTACGAGAACTTTTAAAGGCCATACTCCAGCTGACAAAAAAGCTGCTGCCGTGGCACCTGCTAAACCAGAGGGGGATAAAAAATAATGGATAAAAATACCTCTCAAGTAAAAGCAGTTAATAAGAATGTCAGAACCAGTCCTAGAAAACTAGCGCTTGTATGTAATTTTATTAAAGGAAAAAAAGCAGATATCGCATTGAGGGACTTAGAGTTTTCACGGAAAAGAATTGCTAGAGATGTTAGTAAAACAGTCAAATCGGCTATATCAAATGCCGAGAATAATCACCAATTTGATATTGATAATTTATTTATAAAAGAGGCTTATGTTGGAAAATCACTTGTTATGAAAAGATTTAGACCTAGAGCTAAAGGTAGAGCAAGTCCAATTAAAAAACCATTTAGCAGAATAACTATCGTTCTAGAGGAAAAAAAATTAAAGAAGGTGGGTAAATAATGGGACAAAAAATAAATCCTATAGGATTAAGGCTCGGTATCAACAGAGGTTGGGATTCGACATGGTTTGCAAAAAAGAAAGATTTTGGTAGGTACTTAATTGAAGATTTTAAGATTAGAAATTATATAAAAAAAAATATTACTAATTCAGGTGTTTCAGAAATAATTATTGAACGATCTTCAAAGAAATGCACAGTTTCAATTCACACATCTAGACCAGGATTTGTTATTGGAAAAAAAGGTGCTGATATTGAGAAAATTAAAAAAAATTTAATGAAGATTACTGATAGTGATGTTAACGTGAATATTAAAGAAATTAAAAAACCTGAACTTAACTCTAATTTAGTCGCAGAAAATATTGCTCAACAACTTGTAAAAAGAATTGCATATAGAAGAGCAATGAAGCGAGCAATGCAATCAGCTATGAGATTAAACGCAAAAGGAATAAAAGTTATGCTAAGCGGGCGTTTAGCTGGCAATGAAATAGCAAGAACAGAATGGTTGCGTGAAGGTAGCATACCATCTCATACACTTAGAGCTGATATTGATTATGGTTTTGCAGAAGCTCTTACCACTTACGGTATTATTGGTGTGAAAGTTTGGATTTATAAAGGTGAATTGATGGCAAAAGATGTTGAAAAAGAAAAAAAAGAAAGGGTAAAAAATGCTACAGCCAGTCAGAACTAAATTTAGAAAAGCTTTTAAAGGCAGAATACATGGTAATGCTGCTAGGGCTGTGAAGTTAAACTATGGGCAATTCGGACTTAAAGCTGTTCAACCAGAGAGAATTATTGGTAAACAAATTGAAGCAGCTAGAGTCGCACTAACAAGATATATGAAAAGAACAGGAAAGGTATGGACGAGAATTTTTCCAAACATTCCAGTATCAAAAAAACCTACAGAAGTGAGAATGGGTAAAGGAAAAGGATCACCAGAATATTACGCATGTAGAGTAAAACCAGGTAGAATTATTTTTGAAATAGACGGTGTGAGTGAAGAAATTGCGAGAGAGGCTTTGTATAAAGCATCAGCTAAATTACCTATTAAAACTAAATTTGTAAAAAGATAATGGCCAAAAAAAAAGAAGATAAGAAACTTACTAAAGATCAAGCTGAGAAAAAGATCCTAACACTTAAAAAAGATCTGTTTAATATAAGATTTAAAAAGATAAATAATCAAATAAATAATCCAGCTCAGTATAATGAAATTAAAAAAAGCATAGCAAGATTATACACAACAATAAAGAATTCAAAATGACAAAAAAAATATTAAAAGGAACTGTTACCAGCGCTAAAAATGATAAAACAATCGTAGTTGAAGTTACTCGAAAGTTTAAGCATCCTTTTTATGAGAAGGTTATTAAAAGATCAAAAAAATATCATGCTCACGATGAAAAAAATAAGTTTAAAGAAGGTGAAAAAGTCTCGATAATTGAGTGCAAACCTTATTCAAAGAAGAAAACTTGGCAGGTAAAAGAATAATGATACAAATTCAAACTGAATTAACAGTAGCGGACAATACAGGGGCAAAAAGAGTTGAATGCATCAAAGTTCTTGGTGGTTCAAAAAGAAGATATGCTTCTGTAGGAGACATCATTGTTATAAGTGTTAAGGACGCTATCCCAAAAGGTAAAGTTAAGAAGGGTGCAGTGCATAAAGCTGTAGTAGTGAGAACAAGGAAAGAAATTTATAGAGACGACGGTTCTAAAGTTCAATTTGATAAAAATGCTGTTGTTCTAACTGACGATAAAGGTGAACCTATTGGAACTAGAATATTTGGTCCTGTAACAAGAGAACTAAGAACTAAAGGACATACTAAAATAATTTCTTTAGCGCCGGAGGTACTTTAATATGATTTTAAAAAAAGGAGCTCAAGTAAAAATAATTTCCGGCAAAGATAAAGGCAAGACCGGTGAGATTTTAGAAATTAATCGAAGATTAGAAAAAGTAAAAATAAAGTCCATTAATATGATTAAAAGGCATACAAAGCCCACAAAAGAAAATAAAGGTGGAATAATATCAAAAGAAAGTTTTATACATCAGTCAAATATTAAAAATATAGATTTAAAAAAAACAGAAAAAAAGAAGGTGATAAATAAAAAATAATGCCAAGATTAAAAACAACATATGATAAAGAGATTGTAACAAAACTTTTGAACAAGTTATCTCTTAAAAATAAACATGATGTTCCAAAAATAAAAAAAATTATTTTAAATATGGGACTAGGAGAAGATGCATCTGACGGTAAAAAGCTTAAAGCATGTTTAGACGATTTAGCGTTAATTGCAGGACAGAAACCTATTATAACAAAATTTAAAAAATCTATCTCAAACTTTAAAACAAGAAAAGGAGCTAACGCTGGAATAAAAGTAACTTTGAGATCAAGTAGAATGTATGAGTTTATTGACAGACTTGTAAATATTGCTTTACCAAGAATTAAAGACTTTAGAGGATTGTCATCTAAAGGAATTGATAACTCGTTTAATTATTCTTTTGGTATAAAAGAGCACATAGTATTTCCAGAAGTAAACTTTGATAAAGTAGATAAAATAAGAGGTTTAGATATTACTTTGGTAACATCTAGTAAAAGTAAACAAGGAACAATGGAACTTTTAAAAGGGTTTAACTTTCCTTTAAACGAAAAAAAAAACTAAGGATGGCACATGGCTAAAAAAAGCGCGATACAAAAAAATTTGAGAAGAGTAAAACTAGTTAAAAAATACGCTAAAAAAAGAGCTGCTTTAAAAAAAATTATTAACAACAGAAAATTAGAGCTATCAGAAAGATTTGAGGCACAATTAAAATTAAATAAATTACCAAAAAATTCTGCTAAAATAAGAATAAGAAATAGATGTGAAGTTTCAGGTAGACCTCATGGAGTTTATAGAAAACTAAAAATATCAAGAATTGCACTTAGAGACATGGCATCATCAGGTAAAATTCCTGGAATAACTAAATCAAGCTGGTAAGGAGGAAAATGACTTTTACAGACCCAATAGGTGATATGTTTACAAGAATTAGGAATGGTCAAATGAGATCATTAAATTCTGTTTTAATACCTTCATCAAATTTTAGAAGAAATATTTTAAAGATCTTAAAAAATGAGGGTTACATTAAAGATTATTTTGTTGAAAAAACAGAAAACAATAAAACAAGTTTAAAGATTTCTTTAAAATACTACGAAGGCGATCCTGTGATAAAAGAAATTAAAAGAATTTCTAAACCTGGTAGAAGAGTTTATTCAAGAGCCACAAGTATACCAAAAGTTATGAATGGTTTAGGTTTGGCAATTTTATCAACACCAAAAGGTGTGATGAGTGACGCCGAAGCAAGAAAAAATAATTTAGGTGGCGAAGTAATTTGTAGGGTATTTTAATGTCTAAGATAGGTAAAAAAAATATTTTCATTCCTAAAGAGTCTTCAGTAAAAATTGAAGGCAGTAATTTAACTATTACTGGCCCTAAGGGAACAAAAACATTGTCAATTAATGATAAAATATTTTCTTCTAAGATAAATGAGAGTGAATTACAAATCCAACCATTAGAAAAAAAAATTGATAAAAAAACCTCAATTATGTGGGGTACCTATAGAAGTTTAATTAATAATGCTGTAACAGGAGTGTCTAAAGGTCATGAAAAAATTTTAGAATTAAATGGGGTGGGGTTTAGAGCAAATTTAAAGGGCGAAATTCTAAATTTACAAATAGGTTTTAGTCATGATGTAAATTTTAAAATACCAAAAGATATTAAAATTACAGTTGAAAAACAAACGATTATTAAGATAAATGGTGTTGATAAAGATTTAGTGTCAAAAATTGCAGCTGATATAAAAAATTTGAAACCTGTAGAGCCTTATAAAGCAAAAGGTATTAAAGAAAGAGGCCAATTCGTTTTGAGGAAAGAGGGTAAAAAGAAATAATGAAAAAAATAAATAATAAAAATAAAAGAAAACTAAGAAACAGAAAAAGATTAAAAAGCGTTAATGTAAAAAGATTTAGAATTTCAGTATCTAAATCTTTAAATAATCTATCTGCTCAAATAATTGACGATAAAATTAAAAAAACATTGGTATCTGTATCATCAATTGAAAAAGAGATAAAAATTAAAAAAATTAAAAAAATGGAAAAATCCATTTTAATTGGTGAAATTTTAGCAAAAAGAGCAAAAGAAAAAAATATAAATGAAGTTTATTTCGATAGAGGGGAAAATAAATATCACGGTAGAGTAAAAAATTTTGCCGACTCTTTAAGAAAAAATGGGTTAAAATTTTAATATGACTGAAAATAAAAAAATTGAAAGCGATATAAAAGAAAAACTAGTAGCAATTAATAGAATTACTAAAGTTGTAAAAGGTGGTAGAAGATTTGGTTTTGCTGCACTAGTAGTTGTCGGTAATCAAAAAGGCTCAGTAGGAATAGGTCAAGGTAAATCTAAACAAGTTCCAGATGCAATTAAAAAAGCAACAGAAGTTGCAAAAAGAAGTTTAATAAAGATACCTTTAAAAGATGGGCGAACTTTGCATCACGACGTAAAAGGTAAAAATGGATCTGGAAAAGTTTTTTTAAGATCCGCACCAGCTGGAACTGGAATAATTGCCGGCGGCGCAATTAGATCTGTATGTGAAGTTCTAGGTATACAAGACGTTGTTGCTAAATCTCTTGGTTCTGCTAACCCTCATAATGTTTTAAAAGCTTGTGTAAATGGTCTTAAATCACAAAATTCTCCTAAAATTTTATCAGCCATTAGAGGGAAGAAAATATCAGATATAGTTTTAAAAAGAGAGGCAAAATAATGCAGCTAAATAATTTAATAAAAAATAATAAAAAAAAAATTAGAGTTGGTCGAGGAATTGGATCTGGTAGAGGAAAAACCTCCTCGAGAGGTCATAAAGGCCAGAAATCAAGGTCTGGAGTAGCTATTAAAAGTTTCGAGGGAGGTCAAATGCCTTTATACAGAAGATTGCCTAAAAGAGGATTTAAATCAATGAGTTCAAAAAATACTGCAATTTTGAATTTATCTAAAATTCAGAATATTATAGATAAAAAGAAAAATGAGATAAAAAGTATGATTGATTTAAAAATTTTAAAAGATAAAAAATTAATTAACAAAAAATATTTAAAATTAAAAATTCTGGGTTCAGGGGAAATTAAAAAAAATATTGAAATTACAGCACATTTTGCATCCAAACAAGCTTTAGTAAAAATTGAGAAGGCCGGAGGAAAGCTTAGTATAATCAAAAAATAAATAATTATGTCGAGTGAAACACTAAATACTGCTGGTGCTTTTAGTCAAGCTAAAGATCTTAAAAACAGAATACTTTTTACAATATTAATTTTGGTTATTTACAGACTAGGTACATACGTTCCTTTGGCAGGAATTGATCCTTTGGCTTTAAAAGAGATTATGGCATCTAGTCAAAAAGGCTTGCTAGGAATGTTTAACATGTTTTCTGGTGGAGCAGTTACAAGAATGGCAATATTTGCCTTAGGTATAATGCCATACATATCATCTTCTATTATCGTACAATTACTTACTGGTGTCTCTGACTATTTTAAAAACCTTAAAGAACAAGGAGAATTAGGAAGAAAAAAAATTACTCAAATTACAAGATACGGAACTGTTTTGATTGCTTGTTTACAAGGATATGGTGTCTCTGTGGGTTTAGAAAATGCTGGTAATTTAGTAATCGAACCTGGTCTATCCTTTAGAATTATCACAACTATTTCATTAGTAGCCGGTACTACATTTTTAATGTGGTTAGGTGAACAAATAACCTTGAGGGGTGTAGGAAATGGAATTTCTTTAATAATTTTTTCAGGTATTGTAGCTGAGATACCTAGAGCATTAGCTTCAACTTTTGAATTAGGCCGAACCGGAGCATTGTCAGCTTTAATGATTATTGGAATATTTATTTTAGTAATTCTTACAGTTTTATTTATTGTATTTTTTGAGAGAGCAATGAGAAAAATTTTAATAAATTATCCAAAAAGGCAGGTTGGAAATAAAATGTACGGAGGTGAATCTTCTCATTTACCTTTAAAAATAAATACTGCTGGTGTAATTCCAGCTATATTTGCATCAGCATTATTATTATTACCAATAACAATATCAAATTTTGGTTTTTCTGAGTCCGATACTTTTTTAAAAATTTCTTCTATGTTTACTCAAGGCCAACCTCTTTACATGCTTCTTTATGCTTCAGGAATAATTTTTTTCTCTTTTTTTTACACATCAATCGTTTTCAATCCTAAAGAGACTGCTGAAAATTTAAGAAAATATGGAGGATACATACCAGGTATAAGACCTGGAGAAAGAACGGCCGAATATATTGACACAATATTAATGAGATTGACAACAGTAGGGGCTATTTATTTAACTTTCGTTTGTTTAATGCCAGAATTCTTAATAGCAAAGTACCCGATACCATTTTATTTGGGAGGTACGTCAATTTTGATTGTTGTTGTTGTTGCAATGGATACAGTAACTCAGGTTCAAACAAGATTGATGAGTTCACAATACGAGTCATTAATTAAAAAAACTAAATTTGGTAAGTAACTTAGTAAATGAATATAGTTATTTTCGGTCCTCCAGGTGCTGGCAAAGGTACGCAATCAAATTTAATAGTCAAAAAATTCAATTTATACCAACTTTCAACCGGTGAGCTTCTGAGAAAAGAAATAAAAAATAATACTGAAATGGGTCAAAAAATCTCCTCAATAATAAATGATGGAAATTTAGTTTCAGATAATATTGTAGGTGATTTAATCGAAAGGTACTTATCAGATAAGAAATATAAAAATAGATTGATATTTGACGGTTATCCTAGAAATCTAGTTCAGGCGAAAAATTTAGATTTTTTATTAGATAAATATGATCAAAAAATAGATTTGGTTTTAAAACTAACTGTTAATCTAAAAACAATTAAAAAAAGAATTTCTGAGAGAAAAAATTTGGAAAAAAGACAAGACGACAAAGAGGAAATAGCTGTTAAAAGATTTGAAACTTACGAAGATAATATCAAGCCAGTTATAGAATTTTATAAACAATCTAATTTATTACATATAGTCAATGGTGAGACCTCTATTACTGAAATTAGCAATGAAATTGGCGGGTTAATTGAGGGTATCAAGGGTTGACTTTGTGATATTAGACAATATAAATACGCAGGAAATAATAATTCATAAATTATGGCTCGAATTGCAGGGATAAATATCCCACAAAATAAGATTGTTAGTATAGCATTAACATATATTCACGGAATAGGATTACACTCATCTAAAAAAATTTGTAAAAAATTAGATATACCTTCTTCAAAAAGAGTAAACGAATTATCAGAAGAACAAGTTTTAAAAATTAGAGAGTTTATTGACGCTAATCACAAAGTTGAAGGTGACTTAAGAAGAGATGTCTCGGTTAATATTAAAAGATTAGTTGATCTTGCTTGTTACAGAGGATCAAGACATAAAAAAAAACTTCCTGTAAGAGGGCAAAGAACTCAATGCAATGCAAGAACAAGAAAAGGTAAAGCCATAGCAATAGCTGGTAAGAAACTAACACCTTTAAAGAAATAAGTTTTTAGATGAATAAAAAAAAAGATACTAAAGATAAAAAAGTTGAAGCTAAAAAAGTAGAGACCAAAAAGACAAATACTTTTAAAAAAAAGAAAAAAATTAATAAAAACATAACTTCAGGAATTGCTTATGTATATTCTACTTTCAATAATACAATCATTTCAATCGCAGACGAAAGTGGTAATGTAGTATCTTGGTCATCTGCTGGTGCTAAAGGATTTAAAGGGTCAAGAAAATCTACTCCCTATGCTGCACAAGTTGCAGCCGACGATGCTGGAGCAAAAGCTTTTGAGCAAGGCTTAAGAACGCTAACAGTACAAGTAAAAGGTCCTGGATCTGGAAGAGAAACAGCTTTAAGATCATTACAATCAAGAGGTTTTAAAATATTATCAATAAAAGATACTACGCCAATGCCGCATAATGGTGCAAGGCCACCAAAAAGAAGGAGAGTATAAGAATGCAAACTACATCAACTATTATAGATAAAAATTGGAAAGCACTTATTAAACCAAATAAGTTAGATATTACTAGTAATGATGATAAAACAATAGCTAAAGTAATAGCAGAACCTTTAGAGAAAGGTTTTGGTCAAACAATAGGAAATTCTTTAAGAAGAATACTGCTTTCATCTATTCAAGGAGCAGCAGTAACAGCTATCCAAATTGACGGAGTTCTTCATGAATTTTCATCAATTAAAGGAGTAAGAGAGGACGTAACTGATATTGTTTTAAATGTAAAAAATCTTGCAATTAAATCATCTTCCTCTAGTGTAAAAAAAATTATACTAGATATTAAAGGCCCAAAAGAGGTTAAAGCAAAAGATATTACTCTTGTGCCTGAAATTGAAATTTTAAATCCTGAACAAACTATTTGTAATTTAGACGAGAAAACTAATTTTCATATGGAGCTAATGGTAAGCACAGGTAAAGGCTATATTCAAGCGCCTAAAAATAAATCGGAGGACAGTCCTCTAGGACTTATCTCAATCGACTCTTTATTTAGTCCAGTAAAAAAAGTTTCCTTCTCAGTTGAAAATACTAGAGCAGGAAGTGCATTGGATTATGATAAACTAATAATGACAGTTGAAACTAACGGAACTGTTGACGCAGAAGATGCAATAGCTTATTCGGCAAGAATTTTCCAAGATCAATTATCAATGTTTGTAAATTTTGAAGATCCACAAGAAGTAGTTAAAGAAGTGAAATCTTCTGAACCAGAATTTAATAGAAACTTATTGAAACGTGTTGAAGAACTTGAACTATCTGTGAGATCAATGAATTGCTTAAAGAATGATAATATTATTTATATAGGTGATTTAGTTCAAAAAACAGAACCAGAAATGTTAAGAACTCCAAATTTTGGTAGAAAATCTCTTAATGAAATCAAAGAAGTTTTAAATACTATGTCACTATATTTAGGAATGGAAATCCCAAATTGGCCCCCAGATAATATTGCTGAACTTTCTAAGAAATTAGAGGAAAATAATTATTAATGAGACACGGAATAGGCTACAGAAAATTAAATAAATCCAGCGAACACCGCAAAGCTCTATTTAAAAATATGCTTAATTCATTAATTAAGTATGAACAAATTATAACTACATTGCCTAAAGCTAAAGAACTTAAACCACAAATCGATAAAGTAATAACCATAGGAAAAAAAAATATTTTAAGTAATAAAAAAAGGTTATTTTCAAAATTACAAAATAGAAATTCTGTAACAAAAGTTTTTGAAGAATTATCAAAAAGGTACAGTTCTAGAAAAGGTGGCTATTCAAGAGTTTTGAAAGCCGGATTTAGAAGAGGTGATGATGCACCAATGGCTGTTATTGAATTAGTTGACAGAAATACTGCAGCGAAAAAAGTAGACAAGCCAAAAAAATCTGAAACAAAAGACAAGAAAAAAGAAACTCTTCCTGAGCAAAAAACAGCAAGTAAATAAATAAAGTTTTCATGCCCAAATCATATACTGTAGAAGATGATTATAATGACTCACGCCTAGATAAATGGTTTAGAAATAGAATAATTAAATTACCTCACTCATTATTTGAAAAAATACTAAGACAGAATAAAATTAAAGTTAATAAAAAAAAAACTAAATCATCTTATAGGCTTCAAACTGGTGATTTAATTGAGATATACGATATTTCCAAGTTTGAACCTGTAGATAAAAAAGCAAAGATTAAATATTTACCTAAAAAAAAAGAAATTGGCACCTATGATGATTATGTAATTGAAGATAATGAAAACTTTATAGTAATTAATAAACCAGCTGGTATACCAGTTCAATCGGGCACTAAATCATTTAAAAACATTATAGATATAATAAAAAATACAAAATATTTTGAAAATTCAAAACCTTACATTGTTCACAGATTAGATAAAGAGACATCAGGGGT
>MDTD01129730.1_pt1 | contig 24888 bp, 16 predicted proteins | sample 811221 | NCBI WGS metagenome assembly MDTD01 (sample SAMN05326646, study PRJNA326480) | marine metagenome | isolation source: seawater | place: Pacific Ocean: South West | collected 2011 | reverse complement strand
TATGAATTCTAACTTCAGTGGCGACAATCGAGTCACTGGTAGAGACAATATCAGTGTCACTGAACTGATTAACAGTAAAATTAACTTGGGTTCCAATCGCAATCAGGAGACATGCTATGATGGCGGAAAAACGCTCCCCTGACATGGCTTGTGATGTTTTTACTACTTTATTGAACTTTGTTAGGGGATAAATTGTCAGGCATTCGATTCTTCTTTGTCAATAAGTTCAAAGTTGGTTTTTGGTATTCCACTAATTGCATTTTTTACTGAAGCCCTAAGTTCAGATAAATCGCCGTAGCATACAATAACATCATCGTATCTGAGTAGTAGTTCATCAGAAGGATTCCAGATTAATTTATTCTCTCTCGATAGTGCAAAAACTGGAATGTTTGAGCCTAGATTAAAGATCTGGGATACTTTCTGTCCGACTAGGTTAGGGTGATTTCTTAGTTGAATTGAAAGAACTCCTGAGCCGGGGACAGTTCTAAGCAATTGATCTAAATCAACTTCAGAAAATGCGGTTTGACTGGTAACGAAGTCGATAATTTCACCCGCAACATTCACTCCACTGGCTTTTTCTATACCTTCTAATCCAGGAGAAGAGTTCACTTCTAAAACCAGAGGTCCATGTTCTGCTTCTAGAAGGTCAACGCCTGCAACATGTAATCCTAGAACCCTAGCAGCTCGGCACGCCTGTTCGACATATTCGGGTGATAAATCCACTTTTTCTACTGTCCCATTGAGGTGGTAATTACTTCTAAATTCTCTTCCTCGAGCTCGTCGCCTCATGCTAGCAACTACACGGTCCCCGACAACCAACGCACGGATGTCTTTGCCATGCGACTCGGCGATATACTCCTGTACCAGTACAGATTTACCAGTCAGCAACAGCCCTTGGACTAAGCTACAAGCCTCATGAAGAGTGTGCCTTAGAAAAACACCCTGGCCTTGCGTGCCCTGAGTTACTTTGATGACAACAGGAAAACCTCCCACAAAGTCAATGGCACTTTCAACATCTATGATGTCTCTGACATAAGTAGTTCTTGGCACTGGAATTTTATTTCTAGCAAGAATTTGCGAGGCATGTAATTTATCTCTACTTTGAATAATCCCTTGTCCAGTATTTGCTGTCCATATCCCTAATTGCTCTAAGTGTCTTAATACTGCAACTCCGTGCTTGGTTATCGAATGACCGATCCTCGGTATGACCGCATCGGCAATGAATGGTTCCCCCATGTATTGAATATCGATTGAACCATCGGCGACATAAAGTGAGAACTTCATTGGATCAGCAACAAAGACATCTAAACCACGCTTTTTTGCTTCCTCAACTAGACGTCTAGTGCTGTACAATCGCGGTCCACGCGATAACACAGCAAGTTTGATGTCCATAGTAGTGCGTAACACCAACACTTTTTGATATCATCGCCAATATTTGTTCAAAATCGTTTTATCGCGCCTTTCAAGTGCTAAGTTGAAATCGCCGGTAATATGTCGGAAGAGGAACTCGGTGTTGAAGCGGTAGATACTCCGCTTGCTGATGAAGGTGAAGTCGGCATTGAGCAGGTGAACGATCGTACACCTGAACCTAAAAATATCGAACAGAAAATTGATTCGCTCAACGATGCAATAAAGAAGTCTCGATGGAATGTATTCCTTCTGTTAGGCGTTTCCTTGGTACTGTTTGGCTTCGCGCTCTTTCCTTTAACCATGAGTGTCCCATATGATGATTTATGGGGTACATCCGAGAAAGACTTAGGGTATATTTGGGGACCTTCTTCTCCAGGGGAAGATTTTCTTGACGTACCTTTTGAACTAGAGGTAGAGATTGTTAGAGCACCATCAGTTGCTGATAATGTAACACTTGAAGTATATGTTTTGAAAGCAAAAGATTGTCAAGACTTATCGCTTAGTGAACTAGAAGTTTTAGCACGGGGAGGAAAGAGTCACAATAACCAATTTCAGTCGTTAGAATCACCTCTTGAAGGTGAAATCTATAATTTTGATTTTGATTTAGACATGGGCCATTATTGTACCAAAGTTCAGTTTGTAGATAGTAAGGGAGAAACCCTCAAACAAAATACAAAATTGAGCGTGAACGGCAAATTATGGCCGAATCAAGTTGTAACCGGTTTACCAGGAATAGTATTTTTGGGACTTTCAATCTTCGCCTTCATTGGTTCGCAAAAGAAAAGTGCTAAATTAAAATCTATTCTAGAGAAGCGAAAGGTTTCAGAAGAACAGTTGATTTTAGAAGCGGTTTCCGAGGAAAAAATCGCACAAGGCCCTTCCGGCCCTCCAAAGTCTGCAGATGGTCCTTCTGGCCCGCCTCAATCTACTTCTGGTCCATCAGGTCCACCACAAAATGAAAAGAAAAGCGGCCCTCCACAATCGATGATTTCTCAAGACACAAGCACTTCTAATCGCTCAGGCCCGCCACCATCTACATCAAATCCTGTGGTGGAACCGCAGGTTCAACAAACCTCAGATACAGTAGCCGAAATTGAGTCGACACCTGAACCGCAAAGTTCTGATGGCTCTACATTTGAACCAGCAGGAAACGGGTACTTCTACCGAAAAATGTCTGACGGTACTTATGAACAGGTAATTTATGTTCAGTCTGCCGATGGAACATATGTTCCATACCAGCAATGACATTTGTCAACTGATTAAAAAATAGCCAGATTAAGAAACAAATAGCGCTATGCTTGAAAGGGGGCGTTGTTGAGGCCCACTTGGTTAGGGACATGTCTGACGAGTTAACATCGACTCTTACAGTTGCTAAACTTAAGGCGTTGTGTATTCTTAATGACTTACCCACCAGCGGTAAAAAATCTGATTTATTGGAGAGATTATTAGATTCTGGTTTATCTGGATCTGAATTGGGATTGCCAGATATTGCTGGTGATGGTAGTGCGGAAGAAGTCCAACAAGAGGAAGTAATATTTTCTTTAGAAGACGAAGATACCCTCACCCCTGATGTAGAACCTGATATCGTCGAGGCTGTTGAGACAAAACAAACCGACGAAGTCCTTGAAGCGGAGATAATGGATGCTGATTTGGTTGAACTGACAGAGGAAGTAAAAAAGCCAAAAAGGGAATCACAATCTAAACCCAAATCTAAGCAGGATAGTCCGATGACTCTTGTCGAGATGGTAAAAAAGCCACAAGTTGCTGCGGCCGTCATAGTTTTGCTAATTTTAGGAGCTGGCGGCTGGTATTATTTCAGTTCGCAATTAGAACCGTTTACTGCGGATCAGTTAAACTACGGTGATGAAATGAAGTACACCATTTCAGACGGCAAATTTATGGTTTCAGAAGGTTATGTAGACTTGGTAATCGATCAGATTGAAACTGATTATGAATTCTGCAAAATAGAGATTGATATCGCCAAAGGAACGGGTGGCGTCTCTATATCTGAGGGCGGAACAGAACAGTTAATCTCCCAATCGTCAAATGACAGATTAGGAGCAGTAAATGTTCGCGGCGGCCATGGGATGAGCTGGTTATCGGTTGAGTCAGTTTCAACATATGATTTCGAAGATTTGGAAGTTGCCTTCCACAGTAAAGAAGAATTATTCGGCAATACTATTTGCTCAGATTTCCCGGACAGAAGAGAAGGACAGGCTGAAATTACATCAACTAAGTGGACCGAATTAAGAGAACGGGCGACAATTGGAAATCATGTTGATTGGAAGTTAAGGTTAGGTACTGATCAATTTGAGGGCAATCTGATGAATTATGGTGTCGGTGGATTTTTCGGTGATTTGGAAGTAATTACGCCTGGGTTTTCCCTGCTGCTACAGCCAGTTGAACTCCAAGAATTACTCGGTAATGATTACATCGATGACGAGGCATCAGGTTTCCGGCTTGGTTGGGATTGGAGAGTACTAGGTACTGAGGTTCTAGGTTCAACAGAAATGTGGAAAATTGTTGCAACAAATAAAGATGTTCAGGACTACTGTTTAGGTTCTGCAAGTATGACGCTGTGGGTTGAAGAGGGTAATCCTTGGGCAACCAGACAAACAGTTGATGTGTTAATTTCGGGCAGTGATAGCAGTCGACAAGACTGCTCTACAACCTCGAAACTGCTTGGAGATTATGTTCTCCCTGAAGGTGAATTATCGATGAGTCATACCTTCCAGAAATCATCACTTAAATTGGGTAGTAAATCGCTTGAATATGGAATTTCTTATGACGCCAGGCCGATGCAAAACGAACTTTCTCCTGACGATGATGAATTACATGAATGGGGGGTCAGCGGAATCCACATGCCGGATCAATCAACAATCAGAACTCATAATCTAGATACCGCCATGCAGTGTTTCGATCACTTCCAAAGTGCGGCATCAGGAGCAACCGCCGCACTTGACGATGGTGGCTACATTTGGCGAGCGATTGACACCAATTTAGGCGCAACAACCCAATGGAATGTGTCATGGATTGCAACCGATGAGAGCGCTGGTTGGGTTAAGTTTAATGTTACAGGCGAAGTAAGTTCCGAAAATTGTGACTTTGATTCTAAAGGAGTCTATGACGACTCGGTTTCACACAACAGAGATTTTATCCCTAAGGTATTGAACATAAGTAACATTGAATCCAACTTATTAGATTCTAACCGCTACCCAGAACTTTCAGGAGAGAATTCCCTTTTCACCTCTTCAGGAGCCTTTCACCCGGAAACTAGAGTAGGGTATCTAGTAGTGGTTCCCGGTAGTGGGATAAACTCTATTTTTTCAAATATAGGTGATGCCACAGACGGTGCTACAACTGTCGACTTTTCCAGAGAATGGGAATCTAACGGTCTTGATAATCGGTTTAATTTGGTTGTTGATGCCACCGATGGAAGATTGGTGGGTTGGAATTATGTCAACAGCAAATGAAATCTTACTTCCTGTTAAAATCTGGTAGTGAAGGCGCTGACGGCACATTGTTGTACTGTGATGAATTTTGATACTGGTAACCTTGGGTAGGCGGTTGATTAGGAATTTTCTTAGGTGGCTTACCTTGTCTAACCCATAGCAATATCATTAGTAATGCGACTACCACCACACCCGCAATAATGCTTGCAATAGTACCCATCTCGAGATCTCCTATTCCAGATGATTCACTATTTGTTGTATCTTCTTTAGATACAACAACAGGTTCCGGTGGGTGCCAGATAAAATAAGTGATATTCCATGAGAAGCTTACCTCACCTTGATAATCGTCTACTACTGTAACCATTATCGAATAAGGTCCAACGGTGCCATTTTGCGCACATAGAACAGCATTGAAGCCACTGTAATTATTTGTGCAATTGATTATTTCCTCACGTAATATTTCTTGTTGAGAAATTATCGCTCCGTTTCTCTTCCAGATATATTCTAATCCGATTTGTTGTTTAACAGATTCAGATAAATCAAATTGTACCGACAGATTCAATTCTTCACTGCTTGAGTTAATCGTTAGATCAGCACTGCTAGGGACGATTAAATATGCATAACGATTGATATTATCATCGATTATATCATTACAATCGTCGTCAATTCCGTTCCAGATTTCTGCTGCACCTGGGTAAACTTGAGGGTTAGCATCATCGCATTCTTGGAACCATCTAAAGCCATCCCCATCCTCATCTAAATCCGGAATTAACGGGTTGGTTGAGGTATTAAAAATTTCATCTCCATCAGAAAGTCCGTCATCGTCGGTGTCGTTATCCAGTGGATCAGTGTAAAAACTGTTGAATTCGTCTAGGTCTGGCAGTCCGTCAAAATCTCGATCAAGACCAATAAAATCATCATCGATGATGCCACTGCAATTATTGTCAATACCATCGAGTAGTTCGACCATATCTGGGTTGATTTGATCATTGGTATCGTTACAATCTTGGAACCAGTAGTAGCCATCAAGGTCGCTGTCATTGTCGAAAATAAGCGGGTTACTCTGGTAGACTAATACCTCATCACCATCACTTAACATATCTCCGTCAGTATCCTTAAGTGTCAAATTTGTATTGAAGAAATGGTATTCACCAAAATCAGTTAGTCCGTCAAAGTCAGTATCGCTTGAGTTGAATCCTTCATCCCATTGTCCATCACAGTTATCATCAATCGAGTTGAGCAATTCAGGAGCGTCAGGATAGACGTTGGGATCTGAGTCATTACAATCTTGGAACCAATAAAAACTATCCAAATCAGAATCAGGATCTGGCGTAAGTGGATCGGTAAAGAACAGAATCACTTCTTGCCCATCGCTTATTCCATCGCCGTCGGTATCGCTGACTAGCGGATTTGTTCCGTTGACAAATATCTCCCTGCCATCGTCCAAGCCGTCGCCATCGGTATCTATCGACAGTGGGTCGGTCCCGTAAACTAGAATTTCTAGACCGTCGTTGACTTGGTCATCGTCAGTATCGATGTCATCAGGGTCTGTTCCATGAATTTCAGTCTCATTGGTATTGGTTAAATTATCTCCGTCACGGTCAGGATTCAACTCGGTTCCATAAATGTTCAATTCCCAATCATGGAAGGTCCCAGCGTCGCCATTACCTTTGTCTTGGACACTTAATGTCCAAGTTCCCGATGAATCTTCATCCCAGTTGTGTACAGATGTGAACATCCAGTTGTTCCAATCATTACCACCATCGCCGTGCTTTTCTGAAAGGATATTTTCAGTACCTTGAGGGCTGGTTAGTATTATTTCTAGGTCTCCCCTGTATTCGTGTGAAATATCCACAATAACCTCTACATGCTCGACTTTGATGGATTCAGAAACCGACAATGAATCACTGATAACGGTATTTGAATTATCTGGAATCTCGATATCGTTCATGTCCAAGTTCCCCGAGAGAAAAGATATTTCCTCATCTACATGATTCCAGTTAATCGCTAAGTCTACAGCAGCGCTAGCGTCGACAACACCGTAACCATACTTGTGACTGACATCATGGCCTGCACCGTTCGTGTTCCATGAAGAATCACCAGCATCATTTTTACGCGAGGATTGCACTAAGATATGTTGAATGTCTCGATAAGTAAGATTTTGATTCGCATCTAAAAGTAAGGCGATTACTCCCGAAACTAGCGGTGTGGCGGAGGAAGTTCCACCAAATCCATCGGTGTAATCGCCATTTTTGTATCCAGCATTACCTTCGATATCGGTTGTAGTAATCCCTTCGCCATCACCATCGGATGGAGCGGCGACCAAAATATTGGCACCAGGTTCAGCGTACCATGACTGAACTCCCTTGTGGGTTACAGCAGTAACAGCAATCGTATGCCGACTGTTTGCATAACCATCATAGTTTGAATTATCGTCGTCATCGAGACCGTTTCCTGCAGCCCAGGTAATGATGTTCCCTAGTCCTCCTCTACCGATTTCAATATTATCTTCGAATGCAGCCATCATCAACGGTCCTGGTGCTTCAACTGTATTGCCGTTATCGCTAGGACCCCAAGAATTTGAGTAAATATCGATTGATTGTCTCTCATGACTGAGTGCATTACCTTCTCTAACGTCGGTGGTGGAACAAGAGATTAGTTGTAATCCAGCCAAACTAGCAAGTGGCGCAGCGCCTGAGACTCCTATTGTATTATTTCCTGCAGCAGCAGCAACTCCAGCAGCAGCAGTACCGTGGCCATCATTGGATGCGGGGGTTGGATCTCCATCATTTCCACAGAAATCATAATCTAAGTTATCGGCATAATAGTTGTCTAGGTCTGCATGGTCCCAATCAAGTCCATCATCAACAATTCCAATTACAATACCGCTACCACGATAGTTGTTCCAAGCACCGGTAATATTGACATCTTCACCGCTGACTCCACCATTTGTTTGCCCAGTATTCTGTAGATGCCATTGGTCAGAGAATAAGGCGTCGTTCGGCGTCCATTTGGGCTTCATGTCCTTTTGTACCAAAGGATATGCTGTTTCGATGAAATCGTCTTGTTGCCACTCAGCAAAAAGTTCTATTGCGGTGGCAAATTCAATATCGACAATCCATACATTTTCCAAGACTTCAGTAGGTTGCCCGACTGGATTTTTACTAACGACGACCCATTGATTGGTTGCTTCTAATTGAGTTGTACTATATTGGGCAAGGTCGCTAACACGGGCAAAGGCATTCCTTACACTAGGCGAGAATCCGTACGTGATCGGGGCATCTTCCCAGTTCTCCGACAGTGGCGCTCCTAATGCTGGAATATCTGATTCTGTTGGCTCAGCATTAGCGATAACTGGTGCAAGACTTGCCATTATCAAAATCGATACAATAGCCAACGCACGCATGTTACTTCCTCTTGCTGATTTCATATTATGACTATTGGTTTGATGTATAGTACTGAATAGTATTTGTTCTATCCGTGTTAATTTAAAAGATTGTTTGAAATTAGATATCTAATTTAGCCGAGAAACTGATTCGTTCTGGATTTTCTACAGCCACCAATGCTCTTATGTTATGCTTTTTAGCCAAAAAATCAGGCGCTTGTGCAACTTTAACACGACTATTTTCAATCGATAGTTTTTGACCCGGAGAGGCATTTAACTCGCCCACTGGAATCCAGAATCCTATCACACCTAGTTCTAGATGATTACAAACTACAAGATTTTGGCCTTCGTCATCGGTTTCAATTCTAATCACTGAAATTGGGGAATTAGATGAAATTAATTTGGTTGCAGGTTGCCAGTCATTCCATAATTCATCGAGGGGTTTGGTCAACTCTTGGGCTTGCTTCTCGATAGTTGAGATTTGTTTCTCAAAGGCTTCAGAACTTGATTTATCAAGGTTATTTAATCCATCAAGATATTGTCTTAAAGCAACATTTTGTTGACTTTCTTTCTCAGTTAGGGCAGAATTAGCCAAAATCATTGATTCAGCAAGTGATTGTAAAATATCCATATTTTCTACTTCTATAGCGCATTCCATGGCTTCATCTAACACTTCTATTGCCAACCCTGCTTCATCGATGGCAAGTAGATTTCTTCCAAGGTTTGACAGCGTTATCGCTGCGCGATTTTTATCTTGAAGTATGATTGAATGTGCGAAGTCGATATGCGAATTAGCATTTGTTACATCACCAGAGAGATGTCGCATTATTCCAGCACAAACGATATATTGCAAACGTTCTTCTTTGGTTGCCTGTGCTTGTCTGTCTGCTGTTTCGAATAATTTTGCTGCTCTTTCCCACTTGCCATCAGTTAACGCCAGTAAGCCCAATTGGTTCATCGCCCTCATTTCAGCGCCTCTATCGTCAATTAGTGTGGCGCTTTGTAAGGCTCTGGAAAGGTGGAGTTTAGCCAAACTTAGGTTTCCAGACATCTTTGCCAGCATTCCTAGAGCAGACTCCATTCGGTACACATGACCCGCCATTGCGCGATGCGCAATTTCTGCGGACGCCTCGTCGAGTGGGGCTAAACCAAGTCCAATACTCTCTAGCACATTACTCATCTCGTCTATTCCATCGTTGTATAGCCGTAAGACATCTGTAGTGTCCTGCTTTTTAGAAATCTGTGACAGATAATCATCAAATCCACGTATGGGTTCGCAGATTTCAGGTAACCCGCCTAGAGAATTCATATGTGATTTTTTAATTGTACCACCTAAGAGATGTTTTCGTAATGCGCGGATAGATTTCTGATTTGAAGTTTGTTCAGGATTATTACTCGTAATCTTCTTCACGTCTCCTTTGGTGTCTAACAATGAGTCTATCATCCAAGTTAACTTGGCTTGAATATCATACTCTCCAGCACGGCTTATCGCATACCTCATCTCAGCAGCCCGTACCCTCCTTGATAGGCTATTCAGCCCAGATTTTGCTTGTTTAGGACCAATTTTTGCCAATTTCTGGACGAAAGTTGATGGTGGGCAGGTTGAAAATCCTAGGTTTACTTTCTGGCTGGTAGTAGTCATTTTGAAATCATCAGTTACTAGCACTACATCACGGCCTTCCTTGGATAATTTGGAGGCCAAAACCATCAATGATAAATCAACATCTTGAGGTGAGGCTTTCTCTCCTATCTGGGATGCTAGTCCGCGAATTTGATTCTCCTCAACGGTTACAGTAGTTAGTAGAGGCTTAATTGTGGATAATAAATTTGGTTGCTTCTTCCACCTTTGAAACCTCACATTCCTAACTTCATCGTGTACTCCTGGAGTAACAAATAAACCTTCTTGAGGTAGAATTTTGCCGAGATCTCTAACAAAGGAATCCGGTGCCATTGAACCTAGGTGAATAAAGCAATTTGAGTCAATCACCCATGTCTGCGTCATAGACACTCCAAAACCCTTCATTGATTGAGTTTTACCCTGATAATCATTGGCGTTTATGGTAAACAGGCGGTATTTCAAAAAGTGAATACATTTTGGTAATAGCCGGTGGAGAGATGACTAAGGAAACTAAGAATCGTGATTTAGACCATCTCATCGAGCAAAACGATACCGAGTTGACATTTCTTTCAGCCTATGGTGGAATTTCCGATCGCAATGATGACCCTGCAAGTATACTCTCGGCATTGAAAAGGTTCCTTAGAGCAGGTGGTGTGTCGATTGTAGAAAAGCAGCAAAGCGTTGAATTTGACTTTGGTTATGCTAGATGTGTTGAGAATGGATGTAAAATTTATTTCAAAGGTAGCAGTTTACCTTTGGTGAAAAGTGATTTGATGCAGCATGGCTTCATCGATGGTAAGTTACCAGCACGTAGGGGTTCATGCACAGTTACAATGCAATTATGGGATGTCGAACAAAGGCGCTTCATTGAACGGCTAATAGAGCATATAATGCGTAACTAAATTTCCATTTCCCATAACTCATCACCAATCCAATGCAAAGTTTTGATTCCCTTACCTTTACTAGCAGCAGCCATTTCTTTTCCGTCAAGCATTGACCAACCAATAGCAAGTGGTTTTTTGTGGGTCATATCTCTAATCCAAACCAGCTCTCCTTTCTCGATGTTTTCATCTGCTGCATGTACACCTGCAACCATGCAATCCGCCCCGTTCATCAAAAATGGGATGGCGCCATGGTCTACTTCAATCCACTTTGCTGAATCAGGATAATCTAGTAAGCCTCGAAGAGTTAAGAAAACAAATCTTTCATTATCTTGATTATTCAGTTCAATTGTTTTGGCGATTTTATCGACAAAAACCATTTTCCAAGGACCATATTCTGCCATTTCGAGGAATGCTCCATCAACAGATAAATCGATTTGTAAAGACTCTTCTAACTCTTTCAGCAAGGGTGCAATGTTTTTTCTTCTGACCGGCCTTCTTTTACGTATGCTCCAATCCTTGCTCATAGTACGTCCTTATGTTCATGGTCTTTGACAGTTTTCCAATCGGGGGTTTCATGGGCCTGATATGTTTGGGTCCAATATGGCCCTGTGGTGCTCCATCAGAACATTCTCAAAACATGCTGCTGAACTAGGTAATCAACTACCAGACGAGCCGGTTTTTTTCGTTAAGCCAAACAACTGTATTCAGACCAGTGGCCCGATTAATGTCAGTTCTCATCCCGGTAGTGTTCACCATGAAGTCGAGTGCGTAATTCGTCTAGATGGAAATTTACAATTGAATGCCGTTGCAGTCGGTCTTGACTTAACGGATAGAGATAATCAATCTAAGTTAAAACAAGAGCAGTTGCCATGGTCCCGAGCAAAGTGCTTCAGAGGTAGCGCAATAATCGGAAATTTTTCCAATTGGCCAGGTACAATCAGTGAATTATCTGATGAATCGAATGGGTTAATGCTTCGTTTGAAAGTCAATGGTGATGTTCGTCAAGAAGACCAGTTATCTTCGATGACGATTAAGCCGGAAAGGCAACTGTCCAGTTTGCTAAAATGGGCGCCTCTGCAGCCAGGCGACTATATCTTTACTGGGACACCATCAGGTGTTGCACAGTTATTTGCTGGAGATAAATTAACTGCATCGCTTGAAACATTGGATGGAACTGTCATTTCCTCTATCGAAGCTATTTGCGTGTGAGGGTTGATTTGATATATGCCTCGTTTGTCGGTGTCACCTGCAAGGAGACGATGAAATGGCTCAATGGCACGGGATTTCAAGACGCAAACCAAGTGGTGGTCGAAAAGTAAGGGCTCGCGGTAAGCGTTCTACAGAGATATCAACCGAGAAGCAACTCGCGCTAATTGGAGAATCTAAGAAGAAAATTTACCGAAGAACTGGTGGTAATACTTTGGTTAGAGTTCTTGCCGCCGACAAGGTATCAATTAACGACCCAAAAACTGGTAAAACCTCCCTCGGAACAATCGAGAATGTTGTCGAAAACGAATCTGATCCCAACTACGTCCGTAGAAATGTTCTGGTCAAAGGAGCAATAATTGAGACTGACAAAGGGCGCGTTAAAATCACTTCGCGCCCAGGTAAGGATGGCGTAATTAACGGCGTTCTTATCGAATGAATGCGTTTATCAATTCATCACTTGTCCCTGTTAACGGTGAGATAAGTGGAACACAATCCAGACCGATTATCTGTCTGGCCTGGATACTTTGATACAAGGGTATCCCGCCGCAATGGTCGTAGAGTTCCAAAGGATTCATCGGTTATCAAGCCTGACCTTGAAGGATTATTTATGGCTGCAAGAAAAGTCGGTCTCAAGAAGATTAAGCGTGAAGAAAACACCTGTCACCCACGTAGACCTCATGGTAAAGAGGGAAGATTATGGGTCAGCAGGTCGGGTGCAAAACAATCAATTGGTGCTAACAGTAAGGAAGAATTGTTGCAATTGATTGGAGGGGTTTGGCGTCAAATTCAGAGAGATATGAAAGATGCTGATGCAAGACGAGTGGCACAAGGGCCACAGACGGGTGACCGCAGGGCGCGTTCTCAACGGAAGTCACGCTCAAAGCAATCTGCAAATCAGAAAAGTAGTTTCAAGAAACGCGGATTCAAGAAGCGTTGATCAGAGCGGTACTTCGTGCAACCATCCGAAGATATCTTCTTCGGTTTCATTTTGAATTCCTACAAGTTTATCATATAGCATAGTAGTCATTTTTCCAGGACTTCCATCGCCGTAATTGGCTCGAGTTTCTCCTTTGGTTATAGAGCCAATTGGTGATATGACTGCTGCAGTACCACAGCAAAATGCTTCATCAGCCTGCATGGCAAATTCTGCAGTTACTTTGGTCTCATGTACCTCGATACCATAGTGGCGAGCGAGTTTTATTAGGCTGTCACGGGTTATTCCAGGCAGGATGGTCCCGGTTAATTCAGGAGTGTAAAGTATTCCGTCTTTAACACAGAAGAAGTTTGCTGCACCCACTTCTTCTACACATGTATGAGTCTCAGCGTCGAGATATATTACCTCAGCATATCCTTCAGCCTTCGCTTTTTTACTAGGCATCATTCCGGGTGCATAATTTCCAATTGCTTTAACCCCGCCTGAACCACCTGGGGCTGCACGGTGGTGCTCTTCTGAAATCACTAGGTCAATTGCGGTGACACCACCTTTGAAATACGGGCCAACTGGGGTGACATATACCAAGAATCGGTATGATGGCGCCGGGGCAACTCCAAGCACAGATCCAGAACCCATCAACAGTGGGCGAACATACATAGCACCTCTACCGGTTGGGGGTAACCATCGTAGGTTCTGTTGTACACATTGCTCAACTGCATCGACAAAAATTGATTCGGGAACAGGCGGCATTTTCAGGCGATCTGCCCCTCTCTGCATTCTTCTAGCGTTTTCTTCAGGTCTGAAAAATACAACTCTACCCTTTGATGTTCTGTATGCTTTCATTCCCTCAAAGAGACCTTGACCATAATTTAGAACACCTGCGGCAGGTGAAATCTTCATGTCGCCATATGGCATCAAGTTACCTGGTTTCCAAGGTTCGTCAATAGCGGTTTCAGTGATGTACATGGTGTCTGTAGGTGTCAAGGAGAACGTCAAACTATCCCAGTCTATCTCCTCGCTCATGTGAACCCCAACAATCCAGCCATAGAAATTCGGCTTTCAATCATTACTGTTGAAAATTTATCAATAAATGCTAGTTTTCATAGTAAAAATTCAAAATCTCCCTGTTCTTCAAATGCTGTATGGGACAACCGTCAATCGAACAGATTTCTTCTGATTTAGCCCAAACAGTGGAAGAGATCGGCCTTCCAATTGGTATCGCTACCCTTTGTCTCTCACTTCTACTGTTTCTTCAGGGACATCGGAGATTACCATTGGTTTCTTTTATCATAGGTGCGGCTATTGGTTATTATCTGTCTCCACAAATAACTCCTATCGCAGCCGAATTTGAGATTTCTTTAAGCGCTACACAAATCACCGGAATAGTCTGTTTTGCCATCGGCGCCGTCCTTGCAAGTCTCGTTAAAATGTCTACAAGGATGCTGACTTCGGCGTTTATATTTGTGACCTTTTCTACTGTCATTCAAACGTTGAATAATTATGGGTTTGATGTCGAAAAGAGTAATTTATGGAGTGGTATTGCTGCTTTAGCGGCTTTATTTTTCACCATGGGCATCAATAAAATTTTGCCAATGATTGTTTCGGCAGTATTTGCTGCTTACGGCTTCTTAGTAGCTGCACTCCTAATAACCGGTAACCCGCTGTCGACCTTTGAACCAGTAGAATTCAAAACCTTCGCTTTAATGTTGCCGATATTCGTGTTAAGCATTTTCTTGCAACGCTTGGATGTCGGAAAATTGGAACAACGAGAATTGGCTAAAGACGAGCCTGAACCCGAATATGTAGAGGCTCAACAGCATTTTATTCCTCTTTGAGTTCTTACAACATTTGATAAATGATTATTCAAAACCGGTTTTATGAACCCCCAAGAGATTAAGAGAATAAGACAGATTAGAGAAGATGACGCAGTAAGCCCGGTAATTGCTACCATTCTAATGGTTGCGATTACTGTCGTGCTCGCTGGAACTTTGTACGCTTGGGCCTCCAGTTTGGCAGAGTCAAATACTGGAGATAGCATAGAACTCTATTCATTTTCCAGTAGGGACGCTGCCGGTTCTCCTACAACCGCATCAGACGATAACCTTGCTGTTGTTACTATGGACCAAGGAGAATCAACCAGTTGGGCTTCGTTAGCCGTTAGCGTTTCTGTCGATGAATCAGCGGCTGTAAGGTGTGCAAACCCTGGCCAAATGTCTGGTAATTGCTTAGTCGTAGAGACAGATACCGACGACGGAGGCTTGTGGTCGGTTGGTGAATCTATTACTATTATTGAAAACGGTGTTGACATGTGCAATACAGTAACATGCGATTTGAAAATTACTATCACTAATCAACGGGATGGTAAATCTTTGGGAATAACAAATACTGTTACTGAACAGGGTGGGGACGCAGTTTCTACACCTTCCAATCCTGGTACTGGCGGTGGCAATGACGGAAACGACGACAGTAATGGCGATAATAGTGGTAATGATAACGGCGATGATAATGGCGATGATAACGTCGATCCTAATGCCTGCAGTGTTGATTCAGATTGTATGGCAAACGGATACTGCATGAATGGTATGTGCGTTTATGATGATCAAGATATGGATGGAGTTTCTGATAGTCAGGATAACTGCCCGCAGAATGCTAACGGTAATCAAGCCGACTCTGACCAAGACGGCATCGGTGATTCTTGTGATACTACTCCGTTTGGACCCATGACAACTTATTATCGCGACAATGACGGTGACACTTACGGCGATGCCAGTCAATCGACGGACGCATACAATCAACCGGCGGGCTATGTGACAAACTCCGACGATTGTGATGACCAAGATTCTAGCCTTAATATGCTAAACTCAGAAGGTAACTGTGCACCAGAACCTCAAGCAAATGTAGTTGGCTTAATACAAACCAATCAGGTTACCATCGTTAACTCTGGAGGAACAAAATACGTTTTCAACTCAAATACCTACGACGATACTTTACAGTATGGTCTAGGACTTGGCACTTACACTCTTGCCAACATACCTCAAAATCACCCAGTGGCGGTTCTAAACAACGGTGTAAGCGGGATTTCATATACCGGAGATAGTAGTAAGATGATGACTATGTCTGTCACTGGTTCGGACAATGATGGAACCTATGATTTCTATTATGGTGATGTCGATGTCATCGTAACTGGTGATTTCGGGACAATCAGCCTATACTGCACTCACCATGGGTACATGGGCGGTCAAGACCTGTTTGTGTTTGGCGATGAATACGAATTAGCGGACACGACTGCTCCAGTGATTACAGTTTTGGGAGATGACCCAGAAACTGTTGAATTTGGTTCCTCATACAACGACCAAGGAGCAATTTCAGATGGCGGAGAATCGGTTACCACCACAGGTACAGTTGATGTAAATACAGTTGGAAGTTATGTAATTACCTACACAGCTACCGATTCGAGTGGTAATCAAGCTACAGCCACTCGCACAGTGAATGTAGTCGATACAACTGCACCAATAGTAACACTGGTAGGCGCTAGTACGGTAACAGTCGAAACTGGCAACGCGTATGTCGAACCGGGAGCGACCGCTGACGGTGGGGAAACTGTAACCATCTCCGGAACTGTCACCACCAGCATTCTTGGTACCTACACTATTACTTACACCGCTACTGATGCTAGTGGTAACCAAGCAACAGTCACCCGAACGGTTGTTGTTGTCGATACAACTGCCCCAGTTATCGCACTAGTTGGTGATAGTACAGTAACTATTGAAGCCGGTACAGTTTATGTTGATGATGGCGCAACTGCTACAGATAACTACGACGGAGATCTCACATCAAGTATTATCATAACCAATAACGTAGACTCAAATAGCGTAGGAAACTATGTTGTAACATATGATGTTGCAGACTCATCTGGAAATCAAGCATTACAACTATCCAGAACAGTAATTGTTGAATCTGCTCCGAACACACCGCCCAATGTTGCTGATGTCACGGTTGCCGTGAATGAAAATATCGCTTCTGGCACCATTATCACCGATTTAGATGATGCCTCTGGCGGCGATACCGATGCCGACGGCAGTGCACTAACTTATGCTATCAACTCTGGCAACGGTTTGTCACTATTTGACATTGATTCTGCAACCGGTGAAATCTCACTTGCGGTTGGCAGCGCTCTTGATTACGAAACAACCACTTCACATTCGCTCATAATTTCCGCTACTGCGGCCGATGGCGGAACTCCTGATTCAGCCACAGTCACCATCAGCGTAAACAACATCAATGACAACAACCCAAGTGTTGATTCTATTTCATTATCGTCTTCTAATAGCAACGGGTTGGTTTACTCTGATGTGACCCTTACATGCACTCCTACAACCTCTGATGCAGACGGTGACACCGTTACTACTACTACCACATGGACTGCAGATGGGAGCCAAATTGGCACTGGTACAAGCATTACATTAACAACCACACTGGTCAACATCGGCGATGTTGTATACTGCACAGTGACTCCAAGCGATGGCTTACTAACCGGTACTCCCGTGGATAGTACTTCAGCAACTGTAGTGAACTACGCACCCGTTATCAGCAGTGTTACAATTGACAACACATCGCCTATTATTGGCGATACTTTGACCTGTACTTCCGTTGCCAGCGATGCAGAAGGGCACGCACTCACAACAACTTATACCTGGTATGTTAACAGTGCACAACAATCTCCGACAAGTCCAACCTTAGATACTACAGGACTTAGCAATAATGATGTAATTTACTGCTCGGCAAGCGTGGTTGATTCCTACGGAGCAACCGCAACCCAGCAATCTTCGACGGTAACAGTTACCACGGCACCTAACAACCCACCAACCATCAGTAGTGTGTCTTTGACGCCAACTTCAGCAACAGTGTCATCGACAATGTCATGCACTCCGGTAGGGGCTAGTGATTCTGATGGAGACACGATTACCTACGGCTACGTTTGGTTTGTGAATGGACAACAAGTTTCGTCGACATCAAGTACATTAGCAGGTGTTTTCACCAAAGGAGATTCAGTTTCATGCAGTATCACGCCAAACGATGGGACCGAGGATGGAGCAACAGTAACTAGTAACAGCGTTACAATCCAAAACTCAGCGCCAGTAATTAGTTCGGTGACCATTGGCTATTCAACGCAGCAACATTCGTCAGGGACCTTTGCTGGAGACCAGTTGACTTGCAACCCAATAGGCTCCAGTGACGCCGATGGCGATTCGCTAACCTTCAGTTACATGTGGTACCTAAATGGAGCATCACATAGCAATACTCAATCACTTGACACCTCTAACATGAACTCTGGCGATGTAGTTTACTGTGCAGTAATGGCTTCTGACGGATCAACTAACTCGGCTACTGTGTCCTCTGCGTCCACTACAGTTTATACAATTCATAATATCAACATCCAAGGCATGGCTTTCTCACCATCAACAATTACCATTTCAGCCGGCGATATAATCATCTGGACCAATCTAGATAACATGGGTCACACGGTAACTGAAGACAGTTCGACACCGGTGTTTGACTCCGGAATGATTAGCAATTCACAAACCTACACACTAGCAGGTTTAGGAGTTGGAACTTACACCTACCACTGCCAACCTCATCCATCAATGACTGGAACAATTATTGTTCAGTAATTTTACTGATGCAATACGAAGTGCAATAGCAGGGGTGCGCTCTGCTTAGGTTGGGCAGAGTTATGCAGTTCGAGGGCAGAGTTGGAATAATCAGCGGACGCTATCATTCAGTAGATGGTAACGATTCTGGCCGAAATCACCAAACTATTCTCGAGGTGTTTGGCCGTTGTGAAGACGGTCGCTCCGTTTGTCTACTGGTATCAGGAATGTCTCCAACGTTCGAAATAACTCCTTTGAGCACCTGGCAGGAAGGTCAGCAGATACCACAGCCATTTGCTGATAAATTAAAACGTCTTGAAGCCAATGACGACATCGTATCGATTACTGGCCCTGAGATGAAATTGACCGATTTAGGCATGCGCCCAATTTGGAAAATCACTGCTCGTCAGCCATTTGTCGTCCCCGGTCTCAGAAAATTTCTCGTCAAGCAGTCTTGGCAGATTTTTGCAGGTGACATACCTTTTTTGAACCGACTATTTTTGGATAATGATTTGAGTATGCACATTCATGCAAAGGGAGAAATTATCGACTCTAGAGACATTATTGAGGAGGGTGAAGCGCAAAGATTCAAGGTATTAAAAGCAGGAGGAGCAGGAAGATATGCCGTTGACATAACTGTCTCATGCAATATTACTGACTTATCTGATTGCGATCCTTTTCAAGTTCCTTTCAAGATTTTTTCCTTCGACCTCGAGACTAGCATTGAGCATGAGAAGATTCTTTGTGCTGCGGCATGGATTGAGGATATGTCAAATGGAATGCGTCAAGAGTTTTCTTTCCAAGGCGAAGAGTCCTACATTATGGAACAACTAACATTGGTTGTTAGAGGGCAGGACCCGGACGTCATAACCGGTTACAACATAGACAATTTTGACTTACCGAAATTGAAGGATAGAACGGATATTCAATCTAAAAAACTGGATTGGCGTAAGCGTGCTGCTCTATTCGGTTGGGGCAGAGTTGAGCAGTCAGAAGCCGAACATAAACGGACCAGAACAGGATTAATCCCCCGAAGGCAGAGTAACAGGGCTTGGAATGTAGCGGGACGCAGCATCGTTGACGCATGGTGGCAAGTCAGGATGTCTTTGAGACCACAGAGAGAAACCCTTTCTTACGTTTCAAATCTATTATTCCCTGAGGATGTAGAGAAGCACAAAATGGATGTTGATGCTTCCAAGATGGATAAAGAATGGGCAGAAAGGCCTGATGTAGTCATGGAATACTGTATTAGAGATGCGGCCTTACCCCTCGATATTCTCAATCAGCTACAGGTCGTAAGACGAAAGGAAGCGGTAGCAGCCGTCGCTAAGGTTTCATTTGATACCGCTGCAAACGGTAGCAGTAGTCAACTTGTAGATTCACTTATTATCAGACTAGCAGACCGAGAAATGGTTGCAGTTCCGCTGACAGGTTCAGCTGAAGCCAAAGAGGGTCAAATAACAGGCGGGTACGTTCACGATGTTGCTGCAGGGCTTCATCCTTGGATTGCAGTGCTCGATTTCAAGAGCATGTATCCCTCGATTATGATTGGCAATAACATCTGCTACACAACTCGCATAGACCCAGTTCAATCAGACCAACCAGCAGAAGATGAACCAGTTTACACGGCGCCAACCGGTGCTAGATTCCGTCACCAGAGTATTCGCAAGGGACTAGTTCCAACTTTGTTGGAAAATTTAATGGCACAAAGAGATGTTCACAAAGAATCTCTTAAACAGGCCAAACAAAGTAAGAATGCCGCCGAAATTATGTTTCATGACTCCATGCAATACGCAGTGAAAATTCTAATGAATACTTTCTATGGGGTTTTTGCTAGCGGTTTTTATCGATTCACACACCGGGATTTGGGTTCTTCGATTACCGCATGGGCTAGATTCAACATTAAGGATATAATTTCACAACTTGAATCTGAGGGCCACAATGTAGTTTATTCTGACACAGACTCAATTTTTGTTCGCTCTCCCGTTCCAAAAGGTTCCCCTTCAACAATTAAGCGGGAAGATATCATCGCTGCAAAGAATGGAGATGTAGACGCACAAAAACAAGTCGAGACGTGGGAAAAAGCCAAGCAAAGCATGATTGATTTTGGTCTTGAAGTAGCCGATCGATATAGCAAAGATTCGGCTATTTTAGAATATGAAAAAGGGCTTTCAGTATTTTTCAGCCACGGTGCCAAAAAGCGCTATGTTGGACAAGTAGTGTGGCCTAATGAAGAAATGTTGATCAGAGGTTATGAGACTCAGAGATCAGATTCTTTTTCTTACCTAACAAATACTATGAAACAACTTTTCGCATTTGCTTTGGCGGATGAAGGTGATGAACTAGTCAAATGCGCTTTGGATAGAGTCAAAGCACTGAAAGAGAATCAAGTAGATGCTACCGAACTAATTTTAGCCAAATCTTGTAAAGGTCATGTCAACAAAGACGGGTCTATTGATTTCTCCAAGCACTATGCTAAACCCGAAAGTATGGCTCAAGTTAGAGTCGCTAAGGCTAGAATTTCATTGGGTCTTGGATTCACTTCTGGAATGAAAGTATCCTATGTGGTGACCGATGCTTCAGTCAGCCCAATGACTGTAAAGCCTTGGCTCGAGACTGAAGATGATGGTGGCATAAGTGGTTATGATGGTCGTTTTTATGCCGAGAGATTAGCAGCAGCACTCGGTCGAATTACCGAAGCATTTGGCTGGAATGCCAAGGAATTAATTGCTGGAAATAAACAAACCTCACTATTTTCATTCTAATTTGACCCATTCAACGGGAGTATTTTTGACATATGCTATGCACACCTAGCACAATGAAGTCTTACGTTAAGCCACTTCTAATGGCTCTGATTATGATATCAACCAGCCTTGCAGGGTGTATTTTTGGTGATGAAAGTGATGATGAAGTTCCGGTCACTGCGGTCTTTTCCTATTCTCCAACTAGCAATATCCGGACTGGGGATAGCGTTGAACTAGACGGTTCAGCATCTCTTCCTCAAGATGGTTCACTTACCTACAGTTGGGATTGTGACGGAGATGGTGCTGCTGATGAAACAGGACAAAAAACCGACTGTTCGTGGGAAGTCGAAGGTACATACAGCGTTACACTAACCGTTGCATCAGGGGGCAAAAGTAATTCTCAAACCAAAGACATAACCGTTACAGAAGCACCAGTTGGTTCGCCTAAAGCCGAGATAACTCAATATGCAGATGAGGAAGATTGCCTTTACGACGAGATTGATGAAACAAAGAGCATTCTAGTGTGGATTTGTGCGATGGATAAATCTGAATCAGACCGTGAAATAACCGATACTACAACTATTCAGTTGGACGGTTCAGATTCAGAATCTGGTGGAGATAGTGAGTACATCACTTCTTGGAATTGGGATTTAAATTTAGAATATGATTCAGATGGTGATGGCAATCTAGAGAACGACGCAGATTTAACCGGCGAGCAGGTCGAATGGAAAGATGTTGCTCCGGGAGAATACGAGGTCAATCTATCGGTAACAAATAGTGCTGGTGCCATGGACGGTGATAAAATCAAGGTCTATGTCTCATACTACGGTGAATGGAAAGATTTCCAAATAGACGGAAATAATTCAGGTTCACCTAAGGTTATCGAATTTGACATGCCTGTGGTATATGATAGAGACCAGGGCAACACAATCAGAAAAGTAGAGACTATTCTAACTTATCCTAAGATCGATGACGATTGTGTTTTGGGCGACAATCAGTGCGGTAATACTTTGAATATCTATGCGTTTAATGAAGAGGATGAAGAAGCATCCAATACCTCAGATACAACCAATGATAACCGTGATGAGGGTGAATGTGATTCTGAGAATTATTGCGTTTTACTTTTACTAAGTTCATACATGTTCATGGACACTGATTCAACTTGGGATGACGGAGAGTGGATGATGCAAATCAGAAATAACCGATGGAACGATGTCCAAATCGAATCAATGGTGATAATTCTTCATTACAAGTGACGAATAATCTGATTAGAAAGCCCTTTGATGGAAAGCCTCGAGGATTGCACATGCGAAGAACTAGAATCGTCGCTACCATTGGTCCAGCATCCCATGATAATGATATGCTGTATTCACTTTTCCAAGCCGGAATGAATGTCTGCAGATTGAATTACTCGCACGGGGAACCTGAACAGAAAACCGAACTCTATCACAGAATTCGTAACATGGAAGAAAGAATTGGGCGTCAAACATGCATCTTAGCCGATCTTCCAGGCCCGAAACTAAGACTTGGAGAATTCAAAGGAGTTCACGTCTTGACCATGGGCAATGAAGTCGCATTGCACTGTGGTGTTGCAAAAATGCCAGACGCTAGTGCTGAAAGATTACCAGTTCAATATGACGGACTTTCTGCGGAACTAAAGAAGGACGATCCAGTTCTGCTATCCGATGGTTTAATCAGGCTCAGAGTAATTTCAACGACGGGTGAAAAATCTGGCATTGTTATTTGCAGAGTGATTGATGGGGGCCCAATTAGTTCCCGCAAAGGTATCAATGTTCCAGGCACACTTGTTGACTTACCAGCCATTGGACCTAAAGATAAGTTAGCTTTGAATCACGCTCTAGATGTCGGTGCCGACCTTATTGCCGTTAGTTATGTCAGAACTCCTCAAGACTTGCAACCCGCCAAGGATGAAATAAAATCTAGAGGACTGACCACTTGGGTTGTTGCTAAAATAGAGCACCCAATGGCTCTAGAACATTTAGACGACATACTCGATATTGCTGATGCTGTGATGGTTGCAAGAGGCGATCTTGGCGTTGAGATTCCCCTAGAAGAAGTTCCGATTGCCCAGCAGAGAATAATTGACGGTGCTTTGGAAAGAGGTATGCCGGTAATAGTGGCGACTCAAATGCTGGAAACTATGACGGTCAATCCTAGACCTACAAGAGCAGAGGTTAGTGACATTTCTACCGCTATTCGTCAAGGTGCAACTGGGGTGATGTTGTCGGGCGAAACGGCGTCTGGACAATATCCTCTTGAGGCAGTTCAAACAATGGCCAAAATTGCGCTTTCTACCGAACAAGGACTTGATTCAAGCCAACTAAAACCTGAGTCAGTAACCCGCTTTAAATCGACTAGAGCCGTCGCTCATGCCGGAGTAGAATTGGCTAAGATGGCTAATGCATCTAGACTTCTAGTTGCTACCGAAAGAGGAAATGCACCTCGTTTAGTATCTTCTTACCGGCCCGATATTCCTGTCACTGCGGTTACCAATACCATCGAAACTGCTAGAAGAGTACAATTATTACCCGGAGTGGATAGTTTGGTTGTCGACGAATTAGACAGAGGTTCATTGACCATGCAAACCGCCTTGACAAAATTGGTTGAACAAAAACGAATTTTACCGGGGCATAAAATAGTTGCAATTTCAGGTTCTCCTAAAGCGATAAGTGGTGTCACAAGTACTGCCAGATTGTACAAAGTTTCACAACAAGGTGAAATTATTGGTACAGAATGAAAAAAGTGTGTGAAATTCTATTGCATAGCCTTGTTTTTGGGTAGTTGAAGTTGATTACTTCATGCGTCGCTTTCAAATAGGGGTTTCATGTCGGATGGCTGCTAAGGAGTAATTAATATGCCATCTCAATGGGAAGATAAGAGTAAGCCACACCGTAATATCGTATTCGTAGGTCACGTTGACCACGGAAAGTCGACCACCGTAGGTCGTCTTCTGTTGGACTCAGGTCACATCGAAGAACACGTAATTGAAAAGAACGAAAAGTTAGCTGCTGAAGCTGGTAAGGCCGGTTTCGGACTTGCTTACGTTATGGACGGATTGAAAGAAGAGAGAGAGCGTGGAATTACCATTGACGTTGCTCACAAAGAATTCTTCACTCCTAAGTACTACTGGACAATCATTGACGCTCCTGGGCACCGAGATTTCGTTAAGAACATGATCACTGGTGCATCACAAGCAGATACCGCAGTTCTACTGTGTGCTGCTAATGATGGAGTAAATGCTCAAACCAAGGAACACGCTTTCCTAGCAAAGGTTCTTGGTGTCAAAGAATTAATCGTTCACGTCAACAAGATGGATATCTCCGGTGTTGACTGGTCTGAAGATAAGTACAAGGCTGCTTGTGATGAAGTTACTAGCCTACTAAAGATGGCTGGTTTCGGCGCTCAACTTGACAACATTCCAATGATTCCAGCATCCTCACTAAAGGGTGACAATGTTTTCGAAAAGAGTGCAAACACACCTTGGTACAACGGACCAACCCTTTTCGAAGCAATTGACGCTGCTGCAATGCCAGACAAGCCTGTCGATAAGCCACTAAGACTACCTATTCAAGATGTGTAC
>MDTD01038900.1_pt1 | contig 24893 bp, 18 predicted proteins | sample 811221 | NCBI WGS metagenome assembly MDTD01 (sample SAMN05326646, study PRJNA326480) | marine metagenome | isolation source: seawater | place: Pacific Ocean: South West | collected 2011 | reverse complement strand
GCCTTTTCCTGAAGAAGCTCCGTATCCACCTGGCGGCGGATCTTTGTTTTTTCATCCAGAAAGGAAAGCTTGGGCAGCACAAAATCCGGTTGTTCCCTAATATCCTGAAGCACCGGATCGGAAATGTACTCCCGGTCATCGGTTTTCACCTCGACTATGGTGGGGGCGACAAGGTCGTCCAGGGCAATGCTGTCCTCGTCCTCAGGCGCCGTTCCGGCAGATCTCGCAGGTGTCTTTACCACGGCCGGAACCGGGGCCGGCACTTTTTCTTCAGTTCCCTCCTCGAATGCAGGCTCATCCGGCAGTGCCTGCATTTCTTCCATCTTTCGGGCCCGGTCAAGCTTTGCCGCAACGCGCTCCTCCCGGAACCGGCTGATTTTGTCACTGAGATAATCCGCTGCTTCCGCCATGTCCGCTTTCACAGTATTTGCCAGCGCCACAGACCGCGCCCGTATGAATACCGCCAGATCTTTCAAGGAAATCCCGGTGGAGAGCACAAACCCGATGATGACAAAAAAGGAAAGGATAATCACACAGCCCGTGACATTGGCGTATCTGAGCAATATGGCGGTCAAGGCCTCGCCGATGACACCGCCGGCGGCGATGGTCGTGTCAGAAAATCCGTAGGCATCCTTGAACAGGTAAAGGATACTGCCGGTGGAGATCATGATGATCAGGCCGCCTGCCAGGGTCATCCATATCACATTTTTTGATTTTTCCTTAAGATACCAAAGGCTGAGCAGGGACAGGATCATGGGAATCCACATCGCCCCGATGCCGAACAGATAGACGAACAGCCCAGCAAAATGAGCGCCCACCAGGCCGAACTGGTTGTGCACCTGAGCAGGTACCCGGGCAAAGCCGTTCCCCACACAGGGATCTGCTGCATGATATGAAAACAGGCTGACGGCGGAGAGGATAATCAGAAAGAAAAGCAGAATGCCGTAAAGTTCTTTTTTCATACGGATTTTTTCATACTTCGATTATAATCGGTACGATCAGCGGCCTCCGGTTGATGGCAAAGGCGAAATATTGCTTCAGGGCCCGCTGGAGCTTTCTGCGGATCAGCTCCACCCGGGATTCCAGTCCTGCTTCGATCTCTTCCACGATCTCAAGGATGACACACTGGGCATCATCCACCAGGTAACCTGTGGCCGAGTCGAACACAAAGCCTTTGGAGACAAGTTCAGGGCCGTAGAGCACCACCCCGGTTTCCTCGTCAATGATCATGGTGACCACCACAAGGCCGCCTTCGGACAACTCCCGCCGCTCCTTGAGCACCGAGCGTCCCACGTCACCGATCCCTTTGCCGTCCACGAGAATACGTCCGGTGTGGACTTTTCCGTCGATACGGCCGCCTGCCTCCTTATCAAAGGCGATCACCTGGCCGTCTTCGGCCACGATCACCTTGTCCCGGTCCAGCCCCAGCTTTTCCGCAAGCCTTGCATGGACCACCAAGTGGCGGTACTCCCCGTGAATGGGAATGAAATACTCCGGCCGGGTGAGGTTGATCATCAATTTGAGCTCTTCTTGGTGGGCATGGCCGGAGGCGTGGATCTGTGCCACCTTGGAGTAAACCACCTCGGCCCCCCTGCGGTAGAGCTTGTTGATGATGTTGGCAATGGCCTTCTCGTTGCCCGGGATGTATTTGGAAGAGAGGATAACGGTATCCCCTTTCCGGATATTGATGTGCTTGTGGACCCCGGACGCCATCCGTGCCAGGGCGGACATGGGCTCACCCTGGCTGCCCGTGGTGATGATGACCACGTTTTCGTCCGCAATTTTATGGATCTGCTTGATATCCGACACCATACCGGGCGGACAGTTGATATATCCCAGCCGGAAGGCGGCATCGGTGATCTGCTCCATGCTCCGGCCGTTGAAAATGACACGCCGGTCGTTTTTTCTGGCGATATCGATCACCTGCTGAATCCTGAAAACATTGGAGGCAAACAGCGCCACGATCACCCGCCCCGGTGCGGCGGCAATCAGCTTGCCCAGGTTCTTGGCCACCTCCTGTTCGGACATGGTGTAGCCTTCCACCTCCACGTTGGTGGAGTCGGACATCAGGGCCAGCACCCCTTCTTCTCCGAACCTGGCAAAACTTGAGATATCGGTATTCTTCATTTTATCGGCGGAATGGCTGATCCGAAAGTCCCCGGTGTGCACCACTACCCCCTCCGGGGTATTGATGGCAAGCCCCACCCCGTCCACCGTGGAGTGGCTGACCCGGATAAATTCAATCTCAAAAGGATCTATGGTAAGTCTTTCACCGGGGTTGACCAGGTTGAGGTCCACGTGGGTGTTCAGATCGAACTCCACCAGTTTGTTTCTGACAATTTCCAGGGTAAAGGGGGTGCCGTAGACCGGCAGGCGAATTTCTTTCAACAAATAGGGAAGTGCCCCGATATGGTCTTCATGGGCGTGGGTGATAATGATTCCTTCGATCTTATCCCGGTTTTCCCGCAGATAATCCATGGCCGGGATAACAATATCCACCCCCAGCATATAATCTTCGGGGAACATCAGCCCGGCGTCGATGATGAACATGACGTCGCCGTACTCCACCACCATCATGTTCAGGCCGATTTCACCCAGGCCTCCCAGGGGTATAATTTTCAGCATCAGTATTATCCAGACCCGATATCAAATGTGGATGGACAATTTTTCCAGCACCGCATCGGCCCAGTCAACAAGCCAGTTCCGCTGCGCCTCTGTGGCATAGGCCATACAGTCACATTTGATATTGGTTTTTATTCGTACCAGCAGTTCACAAGACAGGTAGGATTCTTCCAGCATCAGGGCAAACACGTGTGGATGGCAGTCTGTATGACCGGCCTGGACATCGGTCAACACCGACCGGTCCAGTTCAAGCCAGTAGATGCCGCCGATGGTGGCGGACTCCAAATGCTTGTCCAGGTATTCCTTTAAAGCCGTATAATCCTTGAGCGTCAATCCGTCGATTACATATTGTTTCATAGGGAATCTAATTAGCATAGATGCCCGCTAATGTGCAATCGTTTATCTATAAGTTACCCCGGCCGCCGGGCCAGGGCCAGAAAGTTGCCCGCAAGGACCAGGGAAAGGCCTGCCACCGCAGGAACGGTCCAGACGTATCCTTCGGCAAAGGAGGAGATCACAAGGGCCACCACCGGCACCACCATAATGGCGTATGCCGCCTTGTCCGCCCCCATGGATCCCACCAGGGTAAGATAGGTGCTGAACGCCACAATGGAACCGAAGACGGCCAGAAATACCAGGGAGCCGGTATAGGCCGGGGACAGGGAGAAACTGAAGGGTTTACCCAGACACAGGGCAACGATGACAAGCACCAGCGTACCGTAGGTCATGCCAAAGGCATTGGCCTGGACCACGGGAATCTTGTGCCGGGTGTTCCGGGCGGAGGCAATGTTGCCCAGGGAGGCCAGAAACACGGACAGCATACCGATGGCGACACCGGTAAGGCCGTTGTCACTTGCGTCAAAGGCACGGATCTCGGGCAAAAATATCAGGGTGATGCCGATAATGCCGGCAAGCGCACCGATTATCGTTTTACGAGCCACCGGTGCCCCCATGAAAAAAGCGCTGTTGGCCATATTAAAAAAGACCAAAGAGGAGAACAGCACGGCCACAAGACCCGAGGTCAGGTATTGCTCGGCCAGGTATACCAGCCAGTAATTCACGGAAAAGAGAAAGATCCCCATCAGGGCCATAAAACAATGGTCCTTCAGAGAAAATTTTAAGGAAAGCCCCCGGACACGGCAGAATGCCAGGAGCAGAACGGATGCCAGACCAAACCTGTAAATGACCGAAACCATGGGGTCCACAGGCCCCAGCTGAAATTTGATGGCAATCCAGGTGGATCCCCAGATCACAATGGTAACCAGATACAGTATCATTTGCTTCATGGGCCGTCTCCAAGCGTGAGATCCAAATCAGGTAAATCTTATTGATAAAAATCACACTATACGATACTAAGAAATAAAAACAGATACAGTTTTGAATTATTCAAACCATAACAGATGAGGGCATCATGGCTGTCCAAGGCAATTTCAGATACGTGGCCCTGGCAGATGAGATTCAGGAAAACATCCTCAACGGCCAGTACCGGCCCGGGGATAAGCTGCCATCCCTGCGGCAGCTCCACAACCGTCTGGGACTGAGTGTCTCCACCATCCACCAGGCCTATATCGAACTGGAAAAACGCGGACGGATTGAGGCAAAGGAAAAATCAGGCTTTTACGTGAGAGCCCTTCTAAAAAATCCCCTGCCCACCCCCAGAAAAGATTCGGGCACCGCCCGGCCCAGCCGGGTAAAGATCAACGCTCTGGCCGAAACCATACTCTCTGATCTTCTGGCCGATAACATGCTTCAGTTAGGGGCTGCCGTGGCCTCAAGAGAACTTATGCCCATCAAGCAGTTGTCCCGGATCATGAAATCCATATCATCTAAGGAGCTGGCCCAAAGCATCGCCACCTATGATCCGTGCATCGGAAACACGGAACTGAGAGCCGCCCTGGCCAAACAGATGCTGGGCTATGCCTGCCCGGTGCTGCCCGATGACATCGTCACCACCAACGGCTGCCTGGAAGCGGTAAGCCTCAGCCTTCGGGCAGTGGCGGAGCCCGGCGACACCATCCTCGTGGAATCCCCGGTGTTCCACTGTTTTCTCCAGCTCATCGAAGATCTGAACATGTACGTCCTTGAACTGCCCGGATGCCCGGACAGCGGCATGGACCCGGATGCCTTTACGGCCATCGTCTCCGCCAACAACATAAAGGCCTGCCTGCTGAACACCAATTTCCAGAATCCGCTGGGCTCGGTGATGTCCAGGGAGAATAAAGAAAAGGTGCTGAGAACAGCGTCTGCGGCCGGCATTCCCATCATCGAAGACGATATCTACGGGGATATTTATTTCGGCAGCACCCGCCCGTCCACTTTCAAGGCGATGGACACCGACGGCAACGTGCTTTACTGTGCCTCCTTCTCCAAGACACTGGCTCCTGGATTGCGCACCGGCTGGACCGTTCCTGGACGATTCAGGGACAAGGTGGTCCGTCTGAAACTGAATACCCAGCTTTCCTGCCCCGGCATCAACCACAGGGTGACGGCCCGTTTTCTGGAAACAGGAGCTTATGCCCGCCATATCCGGCGGCTGCGCAACCAGGTCAAAACCCAGGCCTCTGCCATGGCCATGGCGGTGGCGGATCATTTTCCCAAGGATACCTGCCTGACCTTCCCCCGGGGCGGCATGATGCTCTGGCTGGAGTTGAACCCTGCCGTAGACACAATGGAGATCTTTCACAGGGCCAGGGCCCGGAACGTCTCTATCTTGCCGGGCCGTCTATGCTCATCTTCCGACCGCTACAGCCACTGCCTCCGCCTGAACTGCGGCCTTCAGTGGCGCCCTGCCGTTGAAAAGGGCGTTGCCCTTCTGGGCCGGATTGTCCGGGAAATATACAAGGAGAAAGGGTTACAGATTTCCTGATCTTGAAAACCCGGTCAAACCAACACGGCCTAAGGCCGCACATATCCGGAGTACAAAAACATGAAATGCACCAACTGCCAGTCTGATAACCGGGGAGGGATCAAATTCTGCGAGGAATGCGGTACCTGTATCGCCGTGGAATGCCCGGCCTGCAACACCAGGATTCCTTTGGGTAAAAAATTTTGCGGGGAATGCGGAAGCAGGCTGCAGGGGAGTGCAGAAGAGGCACCGGGTAAATCCATCGACTATAACCGGCCCGACTCCTACACCCCCAAATTTATGGCGGAAAAAATCCTCACCACCCGGAGCAGCATCGAAGGGGAAAGAAAACTGGTCACTGTCTTTTTCTGCGATGTCACCGGATTCACTTCCCTTTCCGAAGCGTTGGATCCCGAAGCGGTACACCAGATCATGGACGGCTGCTTTAAAATCCTTATGGAGGAAATCCACCGGTACGAAGGCACCATCAACCAGTTTACAGGCGACGGGGTCATGGCCCTGTTCGGCGCCCCCCTGGCCCATGAGGATCATGCCCAGCGGGCCTGCAGCGCAGCCCTGGCCGTTCAGGCCGCATTGGTGGATTACAGCCGGCAGGTGGAAAATGAATTCGGTGTGGCCTTTAAAATGCGCATCGGCCTGAACTCCGGGCCTGTGGTGGTGGGTGCCATCGGTGATGACCTTCGCATGGATTATACGGCGGTGGGGGATACCACCAATCTGGCCGCCCGGATGGAAAGTCTGGCGGAGCCCGGCACGGTCCAACTTTCCGAATCCACCTACCGCCAGGTGCGCACCTATTTTAACTGCAAGGATCTTGGCAATGTCCAGGTCAAAGGGAAAAAGGACCCGCAACCCGTATTCCGGCTCATGGAAAAAAGCAAAGTGACCAGCCGGCTTCAGGCATCTGAGGCAAAGGGCTTTGTGGATTATATCGGCCGCGAACAGGAAATGGCAGCCCTGGTCAAATCCTTCGGCAGGGTCCGGCAGGGCCGCGGACAGGTTGTGGGGGTTGTCGGTGAAGCAGGTATCGGCAAGTCCAGATTTGTATTCGAGACCCAGAAAGGGTTTGACCCTGATATCCGTATTTTGGAAACTCGCTGTCTCCAGTATAATGCCAACATTCCCTTTGTCCCGGTCCTGGATCTCATCACCGACTGGTTCAGCATGGGAAAAGGAGAGCCCGAAACCGTGCTTCAGGAAAAGCTGAAAAACGGCCTTAAGGACCTGGACCCGGAACTTTTGAAACTGACCCCGGCATTCCGGCAACTTTTGTCCATGCCCTGCGCTGATCCGCAGTGGGAGCGGCTTTCCCCCCAGGAGAAACAAGAAAAGATCTTTGACGGGATCAGCCAGTTTTTTTTAAGGCTCAACCGAAATGCCCCCATCGTTATCATCGCGGACGACATCCATTGGATGGACAAAACCAGCGAGGCCTTTTTTCACCATCTCATCGGACGGATGCCGGATGCCTCCCTCCTTTTGATCCTTCTCTACCGCCAGGAATATGAACACGCCTGGGGCGGAAACCCCATTTACAACCAGATTGCCATTCCCCCGCTGACCCGGGAAGAGAGCCGCAGGTATATCCGCGCCGCCCTGAATTCCCGTGATGTCTGCACAGATATCGAAGAGCTGATTTTTTCCCGGGCATCCGGGAATCCGCTTTTTATGGAAGAGTTGTGCACCACCCTTATTGACGACAAAACCATTACCCTGGAGGAAGGCGGCTGGCAGTTGCACGGGGACGCCGATATCACCCATGTGCCCGATACACTGCAGGGCATCATTGCCGGACGGATGGACCGATTAGGGGAAAACACCAAAACCACCATGCAGATGGCCTCGGTCATCGGAAGGACCTTCGGATTCCGGCTGCTCAGAGCACTTACCGGCATGGGGGATGCCGTGAAGACCTATCTTGGCAAGCTGCAGAGCCTGGAGTTCATCAGTGAAAAGACGCTCTTCCCGGAGCTGGAGTATATCTTTAAGAATATCATTACCCAGGAGGTGGCATACAGCAGCCTGCTGCACAACCGTCGGCGGGAAATCCACGGCAAAATAGGGCAGGCGATTGAACAAATGTATGCGCACCAACTGGATGCCTTTTATGAAATCCTGGCCTTTCACTATTCTAAAAGCGGTATAACGGACAAGGCCGTTCATTACCTCAAGGCCTCCGGCGATAAGGCCATGGGAAATTATGCTGTCTTTGAGGCATTTGGGTTCTTTGGCCAGGCCTTGGATCTTTTGGATACACAGGAAGAGAAGGCTGATCCGGAACGGCTCAAGCTCCTGCACGCCCTCATTGCCCCCATGATCATTCTCAATTTCCCCCCCGGCAGCCTCAAACTGCTAGAGCAAGGCGCCGCCCTGTCCAGGAAATTACAGGATGAGGTCAGCCTGATCCGCTTCTACTCCAATACGGGGTATCTGAATTCGGCCCGGGGCCGTCATGACCAGGGCATTCAGTTCTCGGAAAAGGCCTTTGACCGGGCGGTGCAGATCAACGATATCACCGCCATGGCCCAGACCTCGCCCGACCTTTGCCTGGCCAACATGTCCGCCGGCCGGTTCGACCGGGCCATCGATGTTGCCGAACTGATGATCCATGCCATTGACAAGGCGGACAGGAAAACGGACAACTTCGGGGGGCCGGCCATTGTCTATTCCACCTTTTTCACCATTAGCGGCTATTGCAAAGCACTTCTCGGCGATTTTGAGGCAGGGCGCACCGATTGCCATACCGGTCTTGCCGAGGCCGAAAAAGCAGGCAGCCTTTTCACCACCTGTGTCTGCCGTTTCTACACCGGCCATCTCCATCTGGCCCGGGGTGACTGGGAGGAAGCCACAGCCGTTTTCGCGCAATGCCTCCAAGATATGGGGGATATCAAGTTCACCCAGCTCCAGGCCGGTGCCAAGGCCGGGCTGGGTCTGGCCATGGCTTTTACCGGCAACGCCGCCAAGGGCAAATCCCTTTGCAGGGAGGCGATAACGATGCTTGAAAAGGACGATGTCCGGTGGGGTATTTCCAACATCCAGCTCTATCAGGGCATATGCATCTATATGTCTGATGACAGGGCGGCTGCAAACCCATTGTTTGACAAGGCCATTGCATCCGCAGTCGAAAACCGGGAACCTTTTTTTCACGCCAGGGCACTCATCTGGTCGGGACGGCTGGCCGCCGGGGCCGGCAACCGCTCCAACGCCGAAACCCTGATTCTTGAAGGTATGGAAATTCTGGAAAAGCTAGCCGTCAAACCGGACATGGCAGTGGCCAGGTTCTTTCTGGCCGAAACCTGCCTTGTGTCCGGTCAACCGGAAGCAGCCCAGGAGCATCTTACCCGGGCCGAGTCACTGTTTTCATCCATGGGAATGCTCTTCTGGCAGCAGCAGGCCGCAAAAAAAATGAAGTTGGCATGACCCGCACCATATCTCCCCCTTGATAAATCCCACAATCGGCCACATTTTATCTTTATGTAAACTGTGGCCGAACCGGACCGGTAAAACTGCCCCCCATGCAACAGACCATGATTCCAAACACCAGCTAACTGGCCGGTATATAAACCAAACCCGATCTAAAACAAAAATAAACAAATGCTTGACAATCCCTGTAAAGGGGCGCATAGTCGAATAAAATTTAAATGGTTAAACCATTACAAAAATAATTAAACTCGGATCAGGAGTGCACCATGATAAACAAACTCATCAGCCAGACCCTGCCCTACTTTCCCCAGAAGTTTATCTGGCAGTTTTCAAAAGCCTATATTGCCGGTGAAACCACCCAGGACGCCATTGACGCTTCCAAAGCCCTGAACAGCGAAAAAACAATGGTCACCCTGGACATCCTGGGAGAATTTATAGAGAACATGGATCAGGCCAGGGAAAACCGGGATGAATACCTTGCCCTTATCGATACGGTGGAACAGACCGATGTTATCGGCAACTATTCCCTGAAACCCACCATGTTCGGCCTGCTTCTGGACAAGGAGCAATGCTATCAGCACATCCGCGACCTGGTGGCCAAAGCTGCGTCCCACGATAATTTCATTCGCATTGATATGGAAAACTCCCCTTGCGTGGATGATTCCATTGAAATGTTCAGACGCCTAAAAAAGGAATTCCCGAAAAACGTCGGCCTGGTGCTTCAGGCATACCTGAGGCGGACCCTGTCCGACCTGGAATCCATGACAGACCTGCTCTCGGACGAGGCCGATCTCAACTTCCGGCTCTGCAAGGGTATTTATGTGGAATCTTCCCGGATTGCCTACAAGGATTACCACGAAATCAACCGCCACTATCTGGAAGACCTTGAATTCATGATCCAAAAAGGCATGTACCCGGCCATTGCCACCCACGACAAGCCCCTGATCCAGGGTGCCCTGGATCTCATCACCAAATACAAACTGCCCAAACACAAGTACGAGTTCCAGATGCTTTACGGCGTTACGCCGAAACAGCGCCGCTCACTGGTAGCTGCCGGCCATCCGGTGCGGGTATACGTTCCGTTCGGAGCCCATTGGTTCGGATACTCCACCCGGCGGCTAAAAGAAAACCCGGCCATGGTCAGCCATATTCTCAAAGCAATGCTGGGAAAAGGATAGCCACTCCCGGTCTTCAGATATCAGCCCCCGGACCACGTGTCCGGGGGCTTGAAGTTTTTCCTCCTTGCTTATGCGGCCATCCCGTATTATTTTTGTTGCCATGACCGACCAGCCGCAACATACAGCTGCAACACACGGTATCCAACCGGCCCTGGACCGCGCGGTGGACGCCTATATCACATCCCGGCGGGAAAAAATCCCGGATTTCGTAGCAACCCATTTCAGTGTCACCGGGGCTGCCAGGCTCAACCGGAAGGCCCTGGGAATGGACCTGGTTAAGGCCCCGGCCAACCTGGCCTGGACCCTGCCCTACACCGCATTCCGGGCGGCAGGACTGCTGGGAGAAAAAGCCGGACTCACATGGCTGCAACGCCTGTCAAAAAAACTGCCGCCGGGTTTTACCACTGCGGTTCAAAAGGAGATCAACCGTCTCATATTCACGGAGCTTCTGGAACTTCCCCTGGCAGACGATGAGAACGATGAATACCCAGAGGACGTGCCGGATGCCCTGTTGGCGGAAATCCTGAACCAGCCCGAAATCAGGGATATCTTTCAGCAGCACCTGGTTATGATCCAACACAAATCCCAGCAGGAAGGCTTCCGGCGGGCCCTTGAACAGCAACTCAAGGAATATGCAGTGGACCGCACCGCCGTCTCCGAGATGGCCGGCAACCTCATCAGCCTCTCCGCAGGTGCAGGGGCTCTGGGCACCATGACCCCGGGCGGCTTCAGCTTCGGTGCCGGTCTTGCCACAGCCATTGCCCAGCAGTCCGCCATATCCAACTTTATCCTCGGCCCGACCCTGGGCAGCCTTTATTACAGTGTTTTTCCCGCCACCGCATCTGCGGGCCTGCTGGTGGCCTCCACCACCAGTGTCCTCACCGTCCTGGCCGTGCTCACCGCTTTTTCGGGCGTGATCACAGATCCCCTCCAGGCAAAGCTGGGCGTCCACGAAAAACGGCTAAACCGCCTCGTGGATAGCCTTGCCTCAACCCTGAAAGACCGAAAAGACTCCGACAAGGGGCTGCGGGCCCAGTATCTGGCAAGGGTATTTGATTTGATGGATCTTTTGAAAACTGCGGCGTATGCAGTTCGGTGAAACCGTCATTTCCCTAAAAGACAGTGCAAGCATTAGCTTCATGACGGCTTAACCAACTCGGACTTATGGCAAATTAGCAAAGGTTAATTGGGTACCGTCTTTAATTCAGCAATCCGAACCTTTTTGCCTCAGTTTGAGAACCTAATTTGAGACCTCTTTCAGCTGTTTCCTACTCTCTATAATCAACAATTTAAGCTTTTGGCAAACATCGTCTAAAGGCATGGCATCCGTTAATTGGCTATTCTTTATCGGAGAATCTTTGTTCATTTTTTTTGCAAATTCTGGGATTGCTTGATGTTCAAATGCTTTATTAAAAAACTCAGCGGTGTACATTGGCCCAATATACTCACAATTGTTTTTAAAAGGTTTTATAATTCGTAAGAGTATAGAAGAAAGATCCAGCGTAAATTCAAGGCAAATAGTTGCAACGTCTTCTTTTGGAACCTCTACTATCTCTATATTATCACGTCCATCTATCCTGACAAAATCACAAGCAACATAAAAGCGACCTTCTACCCACATGTTTATAATCGGTTTCCCATCATGTGTAATTGCATTTCTGCTCTTTTTGATAAAGTCAATATGCCTTACGTCATTTAGCGATGACCAACGCACTGGATCTCCAGTAAGAACTGGTAATATGTCCTTCATAGTTTGAACAAGCGAAGAAAATGCTGCAAAACGGTAATTTAATTCACGTCCGTGTCCAGCTGTTGACTCTTTTTCTATCTCGAAAAGCCTTAAAGCGTCTGTACATACTTCAAGAACTTGCGATAAACGATACTCGAATTCATTAATGCTGTTCTTAAGAAAATGCGCAAACTGTGACTTTCTATCTTTGGGTGCTATGCTCACAAATCTTTGTCTCCCCAAATACGAGTTTGCAAAGTGTACTGATCAACAAAGTTTTTTTATCAATACTTTTTAAAGTGTTAAAATATCACATCCTCCAAAACACAAGGATCTTCTTTATAGATATAAGATATTCTTTAAGTATGCAAAAAACAACGTCTGATCCCGTATCCTCCAATGCAAACCAGGAGGGCCAGGCAGCCGGTGCCGTGGAGGCCCGGAGCGGCGTGAGATTACGCGGGGCGTCACGGACAGACAGACCCGTGAATCTCCGCTACTTCGGCGATCACGACGATTGCCGAAGTTTTAGTGGAGGGTCCCGCGGGGCCGGCTGCCGGGTTGGAACTACCTCACTAATCAGGCCCTTGTCAAACACTCTCACTCAAAAACGTTTTTTCTTGATAATTCCAATTCCGAAAAATTACCTCTGGACATCTCAAATCAGACATGCAATAGTTCTCTTTGACATCAAAAATTAGCCTACCAAACTTTTTTAATATTAATCAAACTTTTTCACCCAACCCTCTTGCCAAGCTCGAAAAGACTGTTTACACTTTACTTCAAGACACACCTCAAACGAAAACCACAACACGAGGGGTCTTGGAACAAACTGTTTACACTATTATATAAAAGGAGCCTCTTATGAGAGATAGAGCAGTCAGACGGCACCAGGAATTCAAAGTCAGACAGAAACTGAACAGACAGTATAATAGTTGCATTGAGAATCTCCCCAGTGATGCGAGAGACACCATTGAAGGGAATGTGGACAAAATTAAAAAGGTCTGTGCCAATCCGTTTTCCGATGAAACCGACAGGCACCTGGGTAAGAAAACCCTTCAGGAACGCAAACACGACATCACCATGAGAGAACAGCTGCAGTAAACAGCCCCTCTGATCAAACCCAACAGGCCCGGGACAGTTCCAATAACTGTCCCGGGCCTTGCTATTTTAGGGCACGACAAGCACTCCGTCCCCCAATGATGTTATGCAGGTATCAGACTCCCGTTCCGCTGATCCGCCTTGAGGCAGGCCACCATATGGCCGTTAAAGATCTCTTTTACTTCCGGCGGTGTCTGGCTGCACTCCGGCTCCGCAATGGGGCAGCGGGTATGAAATACGCAGCCTTTGGGGGGATTGGCAGGGCTTGGCACCTCATCGTTGAGCAGTATTCTTTTGCGCTTTCTTTCCAGAATGGGGTCCGGGATGGGAATGGCGGAAATCAGGCTCTGGGTGTAGGGGTGGAGAGGTTCACAGAACAGGCGTTCCCGGGTGGTGAGTTCCACGATTTTCCCCAGGTACATAACGGCCACCCGGCTGGAAATGTGCTGAACCATGGAAAGGTCATGGGCAATAAACATATAGGTCAGGCCCAGCTCCTTTTGCAGGTCTTCGAAAAGGTTGATGACCTGGGCCTGGATTGATACGTCCAGGGCGGAGATGGGTTCGTCGCAAACGATGAACTTGGGGTTCAGGGACAGGGCGCGGGCGATGTTGATGCGCTGGCGCTGGCCGCCGGAAAACTCATGGGGAAAGCGGTTGTAATGGTTGGGGTTCAGGCCCACCAGATCCAGCAGTTCCATGACCCTGGCCCGCATCTGTTCGGCGGTATGGCCGGTGTGGATCTGCATGGGCTCGGCAATGATATTGCCGATGCTGTGCCTGGGATTGAGGGAGGCGTAGGAATCCTGGAAGATCATCTGCATTTCCGGGCGGATCTTCCGGATCTCTTCCCTTCCTAGTTCCGTGATTTCCCGGCCGTCAATGACCACGCTGCCGGCGGTCGGTTTTTCCAGCCTCAGAATGGCCCGTCCCGTGGTGGACTTGCCGCAGCCGCTTTCACCAACGACGCCGAGGGTTTCTCCGGCATGAATATCAAAAGAGATATCATCCACGGCTTTAACGGCCCCGATTTTCCGGTTGAACACCAGGCCTTTGCGGATGGGGAAGTGTTTTTTCAGGTTGCGGACCTTTACCAGGGGCTCTCGATTTTTCTCAAGGGACGGCGTATCCATCATGCCTCCTCCTTTGCCACATCCAGAAAGCAGGCGGCCCGGTGGCGGTCCCCCATCTGCCTGGATTTCGGAATATCCTCCCAGCACCGTTCCCTGGCCATGTGGCAGCGCCAGGCATACTGGCAGTGCACAGGTTTTTCCAGAAGATCGGGGGGCACACCGTCAATGCTTTCCAGACGGTGGTGGACCGTTTCCCCCATCTTGGGCAAGGCTCCCAACAGCTTGATGGTGTAGGGATGGGATGGCCGGTAAAATATGTCGTCCACCGGGGCGGTTTCCACCACGTGGCCGGCGTACATGACCATGACCCGGTCGGCCATGCCGGCAACCACACCAAGATCATGGGTGATCCAGATGACGGACATGTCCATCTCCTTTTTCAGGCGCTGGACCAGTTCGATGATCTGGGCCTGCACCGTGACATCCAGGGCGGTGGTGGGCTCATCTGCGATGATGATGTTGGGTTCGCAGGCAATGGACAGGGCGATCATGGCCCGCTGCCGCATCCCCCCTGAAAACTGGTGGGGATAGGCCGCAGCCCGTTTTTTAGGTTCGGGAATGCCCACGTACGCCAAAAGTTCAACACTCCGTTTCATGGCGGCGGATGGACTCATGCCCAGGTGCTCCACCAGGGTTTCCCCGATCTGGCGGCCCACGGTCATTACCGGGTTGAGGGCGGAGAGGGCATCCTGGAAGATAAAACCGATGTGGTCCCCCCTGATCCGGCTGATGCCTGATTTGTTCAGGGTGAGAAGATCCACAGGCGCTTCATCCCCGTAGTAAAATGCCTGGCCGCCTTCGATCTTAGCCGGCGGTGCGGGCAGCAGATGCAGCAGGGACATCATGGTCACGCTCTTGCCGCTGCCGCTCTCCCCAACAACCCCGAGGGTTTCCCCGTGGTTCAGATGGAAGGTTACCCCGGACAGGGCGTTGACCACCCCGTCAAAGGTATGGAACCGGGTCACCAGGTTATGGACATCGAGTATTTTTTTATTTCGAATCTTGTCTCTATTTAATTTGACCACGCGTTCTCCTTATTTTTTTACCCGTCTCATGCGCGGATCCAGCACGTCCCTGAGCCAGTCACCCAGCAGGTTCATGCCAAGACCTGTGAAGATGATGGCAAGCCCGGGTATGGTGGCGATCCAGGGGTAGATAACCAGGTATTGGCGGCCGGCGGCCAGCATGTTACCCCAGGAGGGAACGCTTGGCGGCACACTCAAACCCAGGAATCCCAGGCCGGCCTCATAGAAAATCATGGCCGACATCTCAAAGGTGGCGATGGTCACAATAGGGCCGATCAGGTTGGGCAGAATGTGGCGGAAGATAATCCGGGTATCCGACGCCCCGATGCTTTTGGCAGATTCCACAAAGCCCGAAGCCCGCATCTTGATCACCTCCCCCCGGGTGATCCGGACAAAGATGGGGATATCCGTGAACCCGAAGATGAGGATGACGTTGATGAGGCTCGACCCGAGAATGGCCGCGATAAACACCACGAACACCAGATAGGGTAAGGCGAGTACCAGATTCACCCCTCCCATGATGACATTGTCCGTGGTCCCGCCCACATACCCTGAGACCATGCCGATGATGATCCCTAAAGAGCTTGCGATGAGCACCCCGAAAAACCCCACGGTGAGAGATACCCGGCTGCCGTGGATGATCCGGCTCAGGATATCCCGCCCCAGGTTGTCCGTTCCCAGGGGATGGTCAGCATGGCCGCCGTCCATCCAGGCCGGGGGATCCTTGGCAAATCTCAGGTTCTGCTTCAAAGGATCGTGGGGAGCGAGCACCGGGGCAAAGACGGCGGAAATCACCACGATCAGAAACATGACAAGGCCTACGATGCCGGCCTTGTCCCGGGCCAGCAGCCGGGCCACAAGTTTAATGAAGGCCCAGAATCCCGTTTCCTGGGTCTGGTCAACGGTAACCCCCGTTCCTCTTTGAATCCCTGAGGCATTGTCCGGCGGAGGTGTTTGCGTGTTTGCGGAAGTTGTCATGGCCGGCCTCCTTTAATACCGTATCCTGGGATCTGCCACGGCATAGGCAATATCCGTCAAAAGGTTCAAGGTGACGACCACAAAGCTGGAGAAAAAGGCAATGGCCTGCACCAGGGCAAAATCCCGGTTGCCGATGGATTCGGCCAGCAGGTTGCCCAGGCCCGGCCAGGAAAAGATGGTCTCAATATAAATGGAACCGGAAAGCAGGTATCCGAACTGCACCCCCACGATGGAAATAAGGGGGATGGCCGCATTCCTCAGGATGTGCCGAAAGTAGACCTTGCGGTCTGCAATGCCTTTGGAGTAGGCGGTGCGCACAAAATCCTCACTCCGGATTTCCATGACGGCGGACCGGGTGAAGCGGACGAGCTGCCCCATGGTAAACAGGGCCAGGGAAAAGGCCGGCAGAATCACGGAACGGGTGGGCAGCGTCATTCCCAGGAAGGTCCAGGTACTCCGGCCGAAGGTGGGAAACCACCCGAGATGAACGCTAAAAACCAGGATCAGGATCAATGCCAGCCAGAAATTGGGAATGGTCTGTCCCAGAAGCCCTGTTCCCCGGGAAAGCACATCCCAGAAGCTGCCCGGATTGGAACCGGATATCAGCCCCAGGGGTATCCCCAGGATCAGGGATATCAAAAGGGCCGTGGTGGCAAGTTCCACCGTTGCCGGCAGCCGGTCCAGAATCAAATCCATGGCCGGCTGCTTGTGGCGCAGGGACTTGCCGAAATCCCCGGTGAGGGCATTGCCGATGAAGCTTGCGAACTGCGCCGGGACAGGCCGGTTGAACCCCAGTTCCTCGCGCATGGCTTCCACCTCTTCCGGGCTGGAATGCCGGGAGATGAGCAGAGAGACCGGGTCTCCCGTCATCTGGAGCATGAAAAAGACAATAAACAGGACCCCGAACAGGATAAACACCGACTGGATCAGCCGGGATAAGATATACCGTTGCATACGATTCCTTGTTTTATGGTGACTATAAAACGGCCTTCAGTGCTAAAATGAGCTTTTCGACGTTTTCCGGCCGGGCGGTATGCCCCATCAAGCCGATACGCCAGATCTTTCCGGCCAGGGGCCCCAGGCCGGCACCGATCTCTATTTTGTGCTCCTTGAGCAGGGCGCTGCGCACCGCAGCATCATCCGCACCGTCCGGAATATAAACGGAGTTGAGCATGGGCAGGCGGCAGGATTCGTCCACCAGCATGCTGATCCCAAGTTTATCAAGCCCTGCCACCAATGCCCGGTGGTTTTCCATATGGCGTCTGTATACCGCATCCTCCCCCTCTTCCAGGATCAGAAACAGGGCCTGGTAGAGTCCGTAAAGCATATTGATGGGGGCGGTATGGTGGTAGGCCCGGGTGGTCCCTTCCCAATAGTTGATGATCATGGTCAGGTCCAGGTACCAGTTGGGCACCTTTGTTTTCCGCGCTTTCACCTTGGCCACGGCCCGGTCTGAAAAGGAAATCGGTGCCAGGCCCGGCGGGCAGGACAGGCATTTTTGGGTGCCGCTGTAAATCGCGTCCACGCCCCAGTCGTCCAGACGGATCTCCATGCCCCCGAAGGAGGTCACGGCATCCACCAGGAAAAGGGTGTCGGTGCCCTTCAGCAATTCTCCGATCTCTGCCACCGGGTTTTTCACACCGGTGGAGGTTTCTGCGTGGACCACGGCCACAATTATATAGGATTTTTCTGCCAGTTTCTGCTTCACCTGTTCCGTGACCACCGGCGTCCCCCATTCAAAGTTAAGGGTATCCACCTTGGCCCCAAGGCGAGTGGCCACATCCTGCATGCGCATGCCGAATACCCCGTTAATCAGAATCAGGACGGGATCACCCTTTTCCACCAGGTTCACAAAACAGGTTTCCATGCCTGCTGATCCGGTGCCGGAGACGGGGATGGTCAGTTGGTTGTCCGTATGAAACAAGGACTTCATCTGTTCTTTTATGGCATCCATGATGCCGATAAATTTGGGATCCAGGTGACCGATGGTGTGCTTTGACAGCGCTGCGAGCACGGAAGAATCCACGCAGGATGGCCCGGGTCCCATCAGGGTAATCTCTTCAATAGGATCTAACGCATTTTCCATAGGTATTGCCTCGCATATATATGGGTTCTCATTGATTTCAGGTTCAAAAGGAGAACAGTCTACACAGGAACCGCCCCGTGTTCAACCGTCAGAGCCGCAATATCCGCCACCGTAATGCCGTGGGGACGACAGGTGTTACCGTTGCAGGTCATGCCCGCAAATCTGCGGGCATGACCTTTGTTCAGGTTGGGTACAGTATTAAAGGTTACTCTTCGATGGAGACGTTCTTCAGGTAGTAGTCTTCCGCAGCCCTGGGCCTGTAATTTTTCACCTTGGTGGAGATGGCCTCAAAGGTCATGGGCTGGTAGAGATAGATGAACGGGGGATTATCGAACATGTACTTCTGGAGATCCGTGTAGATGGCGGCGCGCTGCTTTTCGTCGGGGATAACGGCGACTTTGGTCAGCATCTCGTCAATTTTTGGATCGTGCCAGGAAGAGTAACTTTGCTTCCAGCCGCCCAGGGTGCCTTCCAGGCGTTCCAAAGGCTCTCCTTCGCGGCAGGACCAGGAGTCGCCGAACATGGGGGGCAGCTCTTTTTTGGCTTCCAGATCCCAGTACTTGCCGGATTCCATCAAAGACAGCTTCATGTCGATGCCGACTTCGGACAGGTACCCCTGGATGGCTTCACAGACCTGCTCGAACTGGGAATACGCACCTGTGGGTGCTGCCATCTCAATGGAGAAGCCATCGGGATATCCGGCCTCTTTCAGCAGGGCTTTGGCCTTTTCAGGATCATAGCCGAAAGGTTTGACATCGGCGTTGTACCCCAGGTTGGACGGCACGAAAAACCCGTTGGTGGGTCTGCCATGGCCGTTGAACAGGGCATCAACGATGGCATCAATATCCACGGCATAGTTCATGGCCTGGCGCACCAGGGGGTTCTCTGTGGGAAGCCCTTTGCCGGATGTCAGGTTGTTGAAGGTAATGTAGAACACGCGGTCCACGGGATATTCAACCACCTTCACGCTGGAAACGCCTTTAAGCATGGCCGCCTCTTCAGCGGTAAGGCGGGATACGATATCCATTTCACCGGTTTTGATGGCTGCCATGCGGGTGGCGGATTCGGCGATGGGTCTGAAAACCACCTTGGCCACTTTGGGTTTATCTTTTTCCCAGTAATCAGGGTTGGCTTCGTATACCAGACGGTCACCCTTTTTCCATTCCACAAAACGAAAAGGGCCGGTGCCCACGGGATGCTTGACAAATCCGTCCTCGCCCACCTCTTTGAGATACCCTTCGGGCACGATATTCCAGAAGTAGGAGACCTGTCTGAGCAGGAGGGGATACGGGGCGTCAAGTTTGAGGCGGATGGTAAAATCATCGACTTTTTCAATCTCCTTGACAATATCCCATTTCTTACGCCAGGTGACGTCCTTGCCCTTGCCCCGGTTCCAGGAGAAGATCACGGAATCTGCGGAAAAAGCCTCGCCGTTGTGAAACGTCACCCCTTTGCGCAGCGTCATGGTATATACTTTACCGCCGTCGGTGACTTCCCAGCTTTCGGCCAGGGCCGGTTCAATCATCCCCTCATCGTTCACCACCACAAGCGAGTTGTACAGCCGCCAGCCGGCATTGGATGCATTCCGGTCCGCCCCGTAGCACAGATCCAGCGAGTTGGGATCACTGGTCAAGGCCACCCGCAAAGTGCCTTTGGGGGCAGCCGTTGCTGCCTGGACCATCATCATCGTTGCTGCCACAATAAGCGCCACCCAGATCATCTTCCGTTTCATGCTTCACCCTCCTTACGTTTCACGCATTGGTGTTAAGGGTTGATAAAATTAGATATTCTTATCAACAAATATTACATAACATGCATTATGCATATCACATATTATATATTACGCAAAGATGTAAATGTTTACATTTTCTTCCGCTCCAATTCAAACAGACGGGGCGTCAACCTGCCTTTTTTCAGATATAAGGCCGGGTATCCCAAGGTGTGGCGACCCGGTAGTTTTATCCTACCTCCTGCTGCCCTTGATGTGTGAGGCACAGATCCGGGCGTGCTCCCGGGCCAGGAACCTTGCCTTTTCCCTGTCCTGCTCGACGATGGCTTCCAGAATGGGCGCATGGCGGTTCAAGGCCTTTTCCCAGTCCATAACACTGCGGGCATATTGAACAAGGAAGGTACGGATCTGCAGGTGAAGGGCCTGGTACATGGACAGGAAAAAGTCGTTGCCGGCCTGGCGCACCAGGGTAAGGTGAAAGGTATAATCCCTGTCCGCAAAGGATTCCGCATCCGTAATCTGCCTGGGGTTGAACTCCAGCAGGCGTTCCAGTTCCTCGATATGCGCTCTGGTCCTGGTTTCGGCGACTTTGGCGGCAATTTCGGATTCAATGGTGTTTCGGGCTTCCACCAGATCTCCCATGCGGTCGGCATTGATCTGGGGGAATAAGGGAATAAGAACATTATCCAGGGCAGGAACGGAAATGGTTTCGCTGACAAAGGCACCTTTGCCGTGATGGACCCGGATCACCCCCCAGGCGGCAAGTTTAGCCAACGCTTCCCTGAGGGTCAACCGGCTGACATCATACTCCTTTAGAAGCGCCTGCTCACTGGGCAGTTTTTCCCCGGGGCCGAACTCACAGGAACGGATCCGGGCTTTCAGGCTTTCCACAACAGCTTCGGACGCAGTTATCTTCTTCAGCGGTATCGTCATTCATCCTCCCTTGTTAGTCTCGTTCGTTTATCCATATGATACTGATCAGATAAGTGTCAAGACAAAAATGTTTTTTATATAATAAGGATGGCACCCGGCGTCGGCACAGAACCTGCAAAATATCTCCGTAACAAGGAATGAACCGGAAAATTTTTCCCTTTCCGAAACCTGCATGACGCAACGAGGATGGTATGAAAAAAATCTGCATCATTACAGACACCCTGAGAAGCCACAGCTTGCTTAAGCCCTTAATCGACACCCTTCAGGCCGACCCTGAAGCCGATCTCACCGTTCTGTCCACTTACCGGCACAGCACCCCGGACATTGAACTGAGCTTTGCCAGCATTGAAGCCCGGGATAATTTTACAGACCAGTCCCTGGAAATCTCAGTGACGCAGGGCAGTGCACCTTTCAAACGGACGTCCGCAGACCAGGAACAGCAGGCCTTTGCCGCAGTACTCAGGGATATCGACCCGGAAATCGTGGTGCTTTTCGGCAACAGTTTCACCACCTTTTCCGCCGCCGTTGCCGCCTTTCTTACCAATATTCCGGTGGCCCACATCCAGGGCGGAGAGTCCGATTTCGGTGCCTGGGACGATGCCTACGGTTTCGGCATCACCAAGATTGCCAACCTTCACTTCACAACCACGGAAACATACCGCCGCAGGGTCTTGGGGTTCGGGGAGCATCCGGACCGGGTCTTCACTGTAGGCGATCTTTGCGTACCCTATATCCTGGATCTGCTGAACACAAAAATTCCCGAAAAAGAAGATTTCTGCACGGCGATGGGACTTGATCCGGCCGATGAGTTCATCTTTGTCTCCATGGTGCCGGACCGGGCCATCGGCTCCCGGAACCGCCAGTTGATGCAGGCGGTAACCGACACCCTGGAGGACCCGAAGTATGCCCCATTTAAAATCATCTGCGAACATCCCGGTCCCAAAGGCTTCGGGCAAATCATGCAGCGCCAGATGGAAGAACTGATCCAGCGTCACCCCGGACGCGTGGTCTTTACATCGGATGAAACCGAAATACTCGGGGCCATGGCCCACTGCAGAACTGCCATCGGCAACACCGACCGGTGCGTCACAGACGCCGCCACCCTCAGGACCCCGGTGGTCCTGGTGGGGGACCGCCTCAAGGACAGGGAAAACCCGGGCCATATGATACAGGCCCCCATGACTGGCGCGCAAGTGGACAAGGCGCTGGCACGGGCCATCTGCCCGGAATTCAAAATCGGCCTGATGTTCCTGAACTCTCCCTTTGAACAGGAAAATACCCCGGGCCGCATCGCAGGAGTTCTTCGGGCATACACCAATGCCGATGTTGCCGCAAAACCCCAGTATACCGACTAACCCTGCCGTTACCGTCCCGGCAGGAAAGGGGTTTTTTACTCCCTTTAGGCCTGCCGGGACCAGTCAGCCCGTATAGCCCCGTACCTGCCATTTTCCATAAGCCTTAGTTGACATTTCTCTCCGATTCTTTAGAGTGGAACCGTCAATTAGAAACACAGGCAAAAATTTCCGGGGGAAATATGACCACACACCTCAATCAGTATCCGGATGCCGTCACCATGGGCGGCAGATTCGGATGGGCGCTGACCAAAACCCTGGCCCTTCGCCATCCGGGCTGGCAATTGCTGTTTGTCATGCGGGATACAAAAAAGGTGGATGAAGCCAAGGCAACGGGTCTTGTGTCATCTTTTTTCGAAGATAAGATCAAAAAGGCGGGCGCCCCGGGCCTGCGCAAAAAAATAAGAATGCCCGGAAACGTCCAATTCTGCAGTCTTGACGCCTTTCAAAAAGCGTTCAGGGGAAAGGTCCGCAAACTCTTCATACCGGCGGTTCCCTCCAACCGCATCCGGGAGGTCCTGACCGGGATGATCGATGCGGGCGTTCCGGTATCGGCTTTTTCCGATTGTGAAACCCTATCGGTTTCCAAAGGGATGGAAACCGCCAGCCTGGAATTTCCCCATGAAATCATGGATGAGATATTAGGCTGTGACGCCGTGGTGGCCCTGGGCGGCAACCTGGCCTTTGAATTTGCCCTGGCAGACCCCATGCTCATTGAACTGGCCGGGTTTAAAGCCAATACAAGACGGATCACCCAATTTTTCTCAGGGGCAAACCTGATGATATACGAGACGTTTAACCGCAGAAAACTCAGCCTTGCCGGTCCCATGAAAAACATTCACTCTCTAGCCACAGGCATGACCAGCGAGGTCTTCGGCTATTCCAGCGTCTCCACCGTGGCCACCATGGGGCTCAGTGAATTTGAACGGGCCGCCTTCATTGTCCAGTTCCCTAAAAAATGGCATGGCATGGCCCGGCGGCTGCAGCGCCTGCCCTTCCACTTCCGCTCCGTCCCCCTGGCAGGAGGGGCCATGAGTGACTACCACCTCTTCCGTTTTACCCGGAACTTCAGCGCCGGCCAGGACTTTGTACGGCAAGTCCGCCAGGGTCTTACCGCCCTCCAGGCCATTGCCGCCATTTCCCGGCAGGCCACCATCGAAAGCTTTGTTTCCGCCCTGCCCACCCGGGAATTTTTGTGCCGACTGGGTTGCCGGTGTCCAATCATTGAAACCATGTGCCGTATCCTGGCCGGAGAGGTGACACCGGAACAGGGCCTCGAAGCGGTCATCCGGCAAAAAAACTTGATACCCACCTGAAAAATAAAACGGCGGCCTGGCCGTATTCTCCCTATTGTTGGCCCCAAAACGCTCGATTTCGAACACTTGATGTTTCATTTTTATATTGACGACATCCTGGTTTGTTTATATTAAGAAGATTTTGTTGCACATCTCAACACAATAACAAAGAGACAAACTAAGGATGTTATATGATTACCAAACTTCTTCCCATGATCAGCTGGTTTAAAGGGTATAACGGACACGCCCTGAAAGCCGATTTTATCTCGGGGCTGACCGTGGCCCTGGTGCTGATTCCCCAGTCCATGGCATATGCACAGTTGGCCGGAATGCCGTCGTACTACGGACTCTATGCCTCTTTTCTTCCGCCGATGATTGCCGCGTTATTCGGCTCCAGCCGCCAACTTGCCACAGGGCCTGTGGCGGTGGTGTCCCTGATGACCTCGGCTGCCCTGGAACCTTTGGCCACGGCCGGCGGTTCCGGATACATCGCCTATGCCCTGATGCTGGCCCTGATGGTCGGAGTGTTCCAGTTCTCCTTGGGGGTTCTGCGGCTGGGACTCGTGGTGAATTTTCTGTCCCACCCGGTGGTCAACGGATTCACCAATGCGGCCGCCATCATCATTGCCTCGTCCCAGCTGTCTAAAATGTTCGGTGTCTATGTGGACAAATCCGCCCACCACTATGAAACCATCATCAATGTCATAAAAAGTGCCTTTCATTATACCCACTGGCCAACCCTGCTCATGGGGGCACTGGCCTTCGGGATCATGTACGGCCTGAAAAAAATAGCTCCCAGGTTTCCCAACGTACTGGCTGCAGTGGCCGTCACCACGGGGCTCTCCTTTATGATCGGTTTCCAGCATGACATGAACGCACCGGTTTCTTCCATAGCATCTCAAGAAGCGGTCCAGTTGATTGCCAACTTCAACCAGAGTGTAAACGGCATCAGCCGGGAGGCAGACAAGCGGCTTGAACTCAACAAGGCCCTGGCAGCGGACAGGGCCGCCCACGATTCAGTGGCAACACTGACCCATGAACATGCCCTGAGCCTGGTCAACCTGGATATGGACAAAAACAAGAAACAGGTTCACAAGTTCCGTGAACAGATACGGCATCTTCTGTTTGAAGGGGTGGAACAGGCTGACGGGTCGCATCTTTTTTTCCTCAAGGATAAGCTGCCCGCAGGGGCCACAGGTGACGGCCGGACCTGGCGTATCAAGGTGGGCAATACCCCCCTTGATACGGAAAACCTGAAAATGATGGGCGGCGGCGCCGTCGTGGGCACGGTTCCCAAAGGACTTCCGGCAATTGCCATGCCCAAAATTGATTTCAGTGTGCTGGGGTATCTTTTTCCCTATGCCATCATTATTTCCCTTCTGGGGTTCATGGAGGCGATTTCCATTGCCAAGGCCATGGCCGCCAAAACAGGCCAGCGGCTGG
>MDTD01155613.1_pt1 | contig 24898 bp, 22 predicted proteins | sample 811221 | NCBI WGS metagenome assembly MDTD01 (sample SAMN05326646, study PRJNA326480) | marine metagenome | isolation source: seawater | place: Pacific Ocean: South West | collected 2011 | reverse complement strand
GCAGGCGACGGGAGCGACGCTGACCAAGGACGCAAGGCGGGCGCTGGCGCACGCGCTGGTCGAGATGCCGGTCGACATCGCCCGCGATCGCGGCTTTACGCACGCCGAGGCGACCGCGGGGGGCGTCACGCTGAGCGAGATAGACCCCGGCACGATGCAGAGCCGGGTCTGCCCCGGGCTGTTTCTGGTGGGCGAGATCCTCGACGTCGACGGCAGGATCGGGGGGTTCAACTTCCAGTGGGCGTGGGCGACGGGGGTGGTGGGGGGCGGAGCTGTGACAACGTACTAATCAAATGCGTGAAAGTGCTCAGCTAGCGGGAAGCGATCAACCTCATTTGACCAATACATTTCAGGGTCAGACTCGTTTGAAATCAATACATGGTAATGTCGGAGGCTGCCATCTTCATTGTGGCTAGCTTTCGTGACAGATAAGTATTCGTCTAATAAGTGCCTGGGTACTTTCACAAACCCAAAGTTGTCCATAATAAATACAACATGTGTTACACCAAGGTCATTCATGTGCTTTATGCCTGAAGCCGAGATGCCATACCAATAGTAGTTGCCTTCTTCGTGCAGCTTAGATCGCTTGATGTTGACTACAGAGCTGTCGGCTAACTCGTAACACTTGAAGCGACGAATTGAGTCCTTTAGTGACCCGCCTCCCAGCAATTCGAGCACTTCAAATTCAGACAGCGAAGATCTTGATGCGTCGTCGGGCTCCGCCTCTATTGCAGGTGCCTTTTGGTCTGGGCTGTAGTAGTCAGTGTTGCCATCGACGAGTAGTTTTTTTACACGATATATGGATGTAGGGATATCCAGGGCATTGACAAAGTCTTCTAAGTCTCTGTTTGTATCGTCGATAAAAATAAGAAGCTGCGGCTTAATGCCCTGGATGAAGAGTTCGAGGTGCTGGTGCAGTCTCTCGGGTTCGATGCCTAATTCCCTGCAGCATGTGTTCGATATGCCGCTATTCAGTATTTCTTCAAACAGTTTGTCTCTTGCAATACGAAGTGTGTCAGTTGACTGGGCGGCTACAGTAAATCTAGTGATCTGTTCTGCAATATGAGGCCAGACACCATGTGAGAGTAATTCGCACTCGATAATTGACCAAGATTTAGATTTAAGATCGAAAGCGAAGCCGTCTGGAATGCCGTGCTTGCCAGAAGGCGTGGTAATACGAAAGCCGTTCAGGAGTACGGTCGCAGGCTGAAAGCTAGTAAAATTGGATTTGACCCAATTCTCAAGCTCGGCTTCGTTTAAGAAGCTAGACTCCTGTATAGCCATCTCGCAACCCCTTGCGGTGATATTTGGAAAGGCAGTGGATTAAGGATAGGCAATATGCTTGCCTTTGACGCCACCTCACGCCCACCCAAGTTGCTTGAAGCTAAACCCGTCGTTCCAGACCTTGGTCATGTGGCTGACTTTGTCACCTTCGAACTGCATGATGTAGACGTAGTCGGACTCGATGGCTTTGCCGGTGGGGGGGACGGGGCCGCCTTCGTGGGTGTGGGTGGCTCGGAAGATGCCGAAGCCCGTGACGTTGCCGCGTTCCTCGTCGACGGCGAAGGACTTGATCTCGTAGCTGGCGTCGGGTGCGAAGGTGTAGACGCCGACCATCCAGTCGGTGTAGGCCTGGAGGGTTTTGGTCTCGGCGAGCGCGTCGGCCTGGGCCGAGAAGGTGGCGTTTGGTGTGCAGTACTGCTTGCAGACGTCCCAGCCCTTGCCGGATTCGCAGGCGTCGAAGAGCTTGAAGGCGGTTTCTTTCATCGAGGACATGGCGTGATCTCCCGAGCGGATTGCTCAGGGGAATGATACATAAAGAGTGGCGGGCTGGAAGCCCGTTCAGCGAGAAGAGCAATCGCAAGTCGCTACTCGGCTTCGGGCCACGGGTTGAGTTCGCCGATGTGCGGAAGGTACAACTCTTGTAACTCCGCGATCCGGTTCGGGATCTCGTCCCAAGGGTGAAGTTCGAATCGCTTTCGCAATGCCGACAGAATCGGGACTTCATCTTGGTTTGGCACGTACTTCGAGGCTAGACCGAGAAACTCGCTGTCCCGGAGGTCGTCATAGGCAATTCTCTCAAGGGAGAAAAACCCGGTACGGCAACCGAGACACAAGAACTCATGGAGATTGGCGCCGACGATCCAGTTGGCTTGCTCAAAGGCCATGGGCACGGTCATAAGCACAGGTAACCCGGCGAGTGAATCTACGTTCTCTTGTCGTAGTATCGAGAAGTGAACGCCATCGCCACCGGTGCTCGCGAACAAGTGGGCGAGCTTAGGAAACGGCGGGCTTGTGGTAGGACCGTTGTCACAAGGGAGTAGCCCGATTGGGTCAAATACGCTCCATAGCGGCTTGTTTCGATCGCCGCTATTCCAGAAATGTTCTGCAAAGTCCCACAAATCATCAGGTGTGACTTGCGAGTTGTTCATCTCTATTCATCTCCCACATCGAGCACGGCCATGAACGCCTCCTGCGGGATGCTGACGGCACCGATGTTCTTCATCCGCTCTTTGCCCTTTTTCTGCTTCTCGAGGAGCTTGCGCTTTCGGCTGACGTCGCCGCCGTAGCACTTGGCGGTGACGTTCTTGCGGAAGCCCTTGATGGTTTCGCGGGCGATGATCTTGCCGCCGATGGCGCACTGGAGCGGGATCTCGAACTGGTGTCGTGGGATTTGTTTTTTGAGTCGGACGAGGAGGTTTCGGCCGCGCTGTTCGGCTTTGTCTTTGTGGACGATGACGGAGAGTGCCTCGACGGGGTCGCCGTTGATGAGGACATCGACCTTTGCGAGTCGGTCTTCCTGGTAGCGGACGATTTCGTAGTCCATGGTGCCGTAGCCGGCGGTGAGGCCCTTGAGTTTGTCGTAGAAGTCGTAGATGAGTTCGGCGAGAGGGATCTCGAAGGTGAGCATGTCTCGCGCGTCGGAGACGTACATCTGGTTGGTGAAGACGCCGCGGCGGTCGAGGGCGAGTTTCATGACGTCGCCGATGTAGTCCTTGGGGACCATGACCTCGACCTTGGCGATGGGTTCCTTGATGGCGATGACGGCTCCCATGTCGGGCAGGTCGGCGGGGTTGTGGACCTCGACTTCTTCGGTCTGGCCTTCCTTGCCTCGGATGTCGACCTTGTAGGAGACGGTGGGTGCGGTCTGGACGATCTCGACATCGCCCTCGCGTTCGAGTCGTTCCTGGATGATGTCCATGTGGAGCAGGCCCAGGAAGCCGCAGCGGTAGCCGAAGCCGAGGGCCTCAGAGTGGACGGTCTGGAAGGTGAATGAAGCGTCGTTGAGCGAGAGTTTTTCCATCGCTTCGCGGAGGGCTTCGAAGTCGTTGCCTTTTTTCTCGGAGTTGGTGGCGGGGTAGAAGTCGCAGAAGACCATCTGCCTCGGGGGTTCGTATCCGGAGAGGGCTTTCTCGGCGGGGTCGTGGTCGATGGTGATGGTGTCACCGACGCGGACGTCGCCGAGGGTTTTGATGGCGGCAACGAGGTAGCAGGTCTCGCCCGGGCCGACTTCTTTGACCTTGACGGCCTTGGGCGTGTACTTGCCCAGTTCGGTGACGGTGAAGGTGCGACCCAGACCCATCATGCGGATCTTGTCGCCGACCTTGAGTCGGCCGTCGAAGACCCGGCAGTAGACGATGACGCCGCGGTAGTCGTCGTAGACGGCGTCGAAGATGAGTGCGCGGGTCTTTGGGGTTTCTGGGGCGCGCGGGGCGGGGAAGCGTTCGCAGATGGCGTCGAGGAGCTCGGTGATGCCCTGTCCCGTTTTGGCGGAGCAGAGGATGCAGTCCTCGGCCTTGAAGCCCAGGACCTGCTCGACCTCCATGGCGATCTCGTCGGAGCGGGCGCCGGGCAGGTCGATTTTGTTCAGGACGGGGACGATCTCGAGGTCCTGCTCGATGGCGAGGTAGGCGTTGACGACGGTCTGTGCCTGCACGCCCTGGGCGGCATCGACGACGAGCAGGGCGCCTTCACAGGCCTTGAGCGCCCGGCTGACCTCGTAGCCGAAGTCGACGTGGCCGGGCGTGTCGATGAAGTTGAGCATGTACTGCTCGCCGTTGTGCTCGTGGAGGACGGTGACGGCCGAGGCCTTGATGGTGATGCCGCGCTCGCGCTCGAGGTCCATGGAGTCGAGGAGCTGGGCCTTGGCCTCTCGATCGCTGACGGCTTTGGTGGCCTGGAGCAGGCGGTCGGCGAGTGTGGACTTGCCGTGGTCGATGTGGGCGATGATGGAGAAGTTTCGGATCTGCAACGCTGAATCCCGGGTGGTAGTCTGGTGAACCTTGGGGGCGGCGCTCCGGCCCGGCCCCTGGCCCAATGGTATGCGCGAGCGGAGGTTGTCTGATGCCCAGAATCCGGCCGGGCCATGTGAATGCGGTGCGTGGGGTGACGCTCTGGGTGATCCGGGCGATCGCGGCCTTTCTGGTGCTCTACGGCGTGTACCTGATCTTGGCCCGGGTTGTCTTCTCGTTCTTCGGTGGCGGGCTCAGTAGCTTGTCCGTGCACATGCGAGTGGGCGAAGACCACGGGATTGTCCGGGGTGTGCCGATGTTTCTGATCGGGATCACGCTGGTTTTGACGAGCAGGAAGCTGGTGCGATGGATCGTCGCGGTGCCTGATGCGGGCTGTCCCGGATGCCGGTATGCAGGGACAGTCAGCGGGGGGCGCTGCCCGGAGTGCGGTCTGGAGGGTCTCGAACCGATCGCCGGCGGCGCGCCGGATCAGCCCGGGGGCTGAGCCGAATCGGTCTTCCGCGTTGCCCGGGCGCATCGCGGGAGCTATGAACCCTTGTGACCCCGACCCGCTCGGCTCTTCGTCTTTCCAAGCAAGCCGCGGGTTCCTTTTTGCCCAGCGCGATGCCGGCTTCGATCCGGCGCAACTACAGCCGGGAGTTGCCGGGGACGGCGTTTCTCTCGGTGGCGAGGGCGGCCTTCGACGGGTCGGTCCTGGGGATCGTGGTGCGGATCTCGTACGACGGCGTGGTGTCGGACTCGATGCTCAATCTCGCTGTCGCGGTGCTCGCCTCGATGCCCGCGCTTGCGAACATCCTGAACTTCATCTGGGCGCGCGTGGCGCACGGCAAGAACAAGATCCGCTTCTCGACGGGCGTGCAGATCGCGATGATCACGCTGCTGCTCGGGATCGCGCTGGTCCCGCACTCGCCGATGGGCCTGGTGATGCTCAGCGCGGTCCTGCTGGCGGTGTGGGTCTGCTGGTCGGGCTTCATCGCGATGCGCTCGACGATCTGGCGCAGTAATTACCCGAGGCACCTTCGCGCACGGGTGGCGGGCAAGCTGGCGACGATCCAGACGCTGACCGCATCGACGCTGGGCCTGACGCTGGGCGCGGTGATGGGCGACAACCTGGCGCGGCTGGATCCTGGACTGAGCCTGACGTCTCTTGGGATCAAGCCCCTGGGTGTGTTCCGGGTGTACGTGGTGGTCTGCGTCGTGCTCGGGGCGGTGGGGGTGGCGATCCTCTCGACCATCCGCGTGCGTCAGCACAAGCGCATGCTGCGTGAGGAACGCGACTCCGCGTCCGACAACACGGGGCCCACGATCAACCCGATGGGGGTCGTCAAGCTCCTGCTCGAGGACCGGCGCTTCGGCGTGTACCAGATCAACCAGTTCCTGATGGGCATGGGCAACCTCATGCTGATGCCCCTGATCCCCATCATCCTGCGCGAGCGGTTCGATATCGATTACTTCCAGGGCATCCTGCTCGCGAGCGCTCTGCCCATGCTCATCACGCCCATGATGATCCCGGTTTGGTCGCGGCTGCTGGACAGGGTGCACATCGTCAAGTTCCGGACCGTGCACAGCTGGGTGTTCGTGTTCACGATCATCGCGCTCTTCTCGGCGACGGTGCTCGAGCAGAAGTGGCTGCTGTATGTGGCTGCGATCTCGCAGGGCTCGGCCCAGGCGGGGGGCATGCTCGCCTGGCAGCTCGGGCACCACGACTTTGCGCCCAAGGAGCGAGCCTCGGAGTACATGGGTGTGCATGTGACGCTGACGGGTGTGCGAGGCCTGCTCGGGCCGGTGCTCGCTGTGAGTCTGTACAACACGCTCGAGGGCGTGCGCGACCACGCGGGCGCGTTCGTGCTGCCGGTCTGCCTGGCGCTTGTGCTTGCCGGGGCCTTCGGGTTCCTGTCGATGGCGCGGACAATGGATCTGACGCCGGTCAACGACGAGGGCCCGGCGACCTCCAAGACCCGTGGCCCCGCGCCGCTCAGCAAGGGCGGGCTCTGATCCGATCGTCATGCCGGGGGGGCGGTTGCTTCACGTTTCCCCATGCTGACATGGTTTTCCCTTATGGATAAAAAGGTTGGCTTTCGTAACTCGGGAGTATTCCGTGATTTGGGGAATATCGAGAAAGTGGGACTTGCTAGTCCGTCAAATTCGGTAGTCTCTTTGGCATGAATCCAGTCGATTTTCGTTCCGACACCGTGACTCAACCCACCCCTGAGATGCGCGAGGCGATGCAGGCAGCCCCGCTCGGCGACGATGTGCTCGAGGGGGATCCCTCGGTCCGCGCTCTCGAAGCCAGGCTTGCCGATCTGCTCGGGAAGGAGGCGGCGCTGTTCGTTCCTTCGGGCACGATGGCGAATCTGCTGGCGATCAAGTGCCAGACCAATCCGGGCGAAGAGGTGATCTGCGACCAGGAATGCCACATCTACTACTACGAGGCGGCGGGATACTCGGCATTCTGTGGCGTGTCGCCCCGGTTCACACGCGGCGCACGCGGGCTCTTTACCGCCGACGAACTCGAGGCCCTCATCCGGCCCGTTGACGATCACTTCCCGAAGACGACGCTGGTCGCGGTCGAGAACACCCACAACCGCGGCGGGGGCATCCCCTGGCCCATCGAGCAGCTCGCCGAGGTGTACTGCGAGTCCAGAAGACACGGGTTGAGGCTGCACATGGACGGCGCGAGGCTGTGGAACGCGTGCGCGGCCGAGGGTCTTGAGCCGGCCGACTACGCGGAGTTCGCCGACACGATCAGTGTCTGCTTCAGCAAGGGGCTTGGCTGCCCGGTGGGGTCGGCGCTGGTGGGTGATGAGGAATCGATCGGCAGGGCCCGTCGGATGCGCAAGGTGGTGGGGGGCTCGATGCGACAGGCGGGGATGCTCGCCGGTGCAGCGGCGTATGCGCTGGATCACCACCGCGAGCGCATCGCCCAGGACCACGCCCGTGCGCAGCGGCTGGCCGAGCGCCTTGCCGAGGTGCCGGGCCTGAGCGTCGACTCGGACCGCATCAGGACGAACATGGTGTATTTCGGCGTTGATCCGAAGCTCGGCTCGGCTCGCTCGTTCTGCGAGAAGCTCGATGACAGGGTGCGGATGCTCGACGAGAGCCGCCAGACCGTGCGGGCGGTGACGCACCTGCACATCACGGATGACGACGTTGAGCGCGCCGCCGACGCGATCGCCGAGGCCGCCGAGTCGCCGGCTGTCGCGAGCGCGTGATCCCTGTGCGGCTTAGTCGTCGCGTTGCGGCTTGAGTGTCACGATGGCGCGGACGGGGTAGTGGTCGCTCGGCCAGATGCCGCCCACGCGGCCTGTGGTGATGATCTCGGCTTCTTCGAGCTCGCAGCGCTGTGGGACGAGGATCATGTCGATGCGTCTGTCGCCCGCGTCGCCCTTGAAGCCGTGGAATGTGCCGGTCTTCGTGTCCTCATCGAGCGCCTCGAACCAGCCCTGGCTGATGAGCGTCTGCATGGGCGCCGAATCCGGTGTGCAGTTGAAATCGCCCATCACGAAGCAGGGGTCGGTGCTGAACAGGTCTTCTTCGAGCTGTGCGCGGATCTGCTGCATGCTCTTGAGGCGTGACTCGGCGGACTGGTGGTCGAGGTGTGCGTTGAAGACGAAGAAGGTGTTGGGTGAGTCTGAGTGCAGCGTGGTGAACTCGCCCCATGTGCAGATGCGGGGGATGGTGTTGCCGTAGGACGTCGAGCCGGGGACGGCCGGTGTGTCGCTGAGCCAGATCGTTCCGCTGCGCAGGAGCCGGAGTTTGTCGGTGTTGTAGAAGATGGGCGCGAACTCGCCCTTCTGGTCGCCGTCGTCTCGTCCGACACCGACCCAGGCGTACCCTGGCATGGCATCGTTCATCTCATCGATCTGGAAGCGGAGTGCTTCCTGCACGCCCAGCACATCGGGCAGCTCGGCGCGGATGAGGCTTGTGACGAGATCACGCCGGTTTTTCCAGACGTTGTCGCCGTCGTTGGCGGTGCCGTAGCGGATGTTGAATGACATCAGCTCGATGCGGTTGGCTTCTTCCTGCCGGATCATTTCGACGATGGGGGTGCTGACGGAATTAGGGATGGTGATATCGAGGTGGTAGCTGGCGATTTTCCACTGCCCGTCTTCGAGTCGGCAGGCGCCGGTGCCCCGGCACTGGCCGTAGGACCTCGAGTAGAGGGTCTCGTCGAAGAGGGCGACCGTGCCGCCGGGTTGGATGCTGATGTGCCGGTCGCGCATCTGGAACGACCAGCCCCGCCCGCTCTGCATGTAGGGCCGATAGAGCGATTCGAACTCGGGCAGTTCCCAGCGTTCCCAGATGTCCGTGCCGAAGAACACGGCATCGTCGGTGAACATCGCGAAGTACGCCTCGTGATCCGCGTCGGTGGTCGCGATGTGCATGCGGTTCAGGAGGTCGTTGACCTCGTCCCTTGGCTCGGCGTGGGCGAAGAAGGGCAGCGTGAGCAGCAGTGCGATCAGGATCGATTTCATGCCTGTTTCCCCCGTACAAAGCGCAGTGTGACCTCGGCGATGCGTTTGCCGAACAGCTCGGCCGTGCGCCGGTCGCCCTCGGGCGGCGTCACCATTGGCGAGTCGTCTCGTGACTGGGCCATCATGCCCGCGTAGGAGCCCATGCGGTTGACGTCGTGCTCGGTGGAGCCGGTGGTCATGAGTCCCTGGCTCACCCAGATCATGCTGTGCTGCATCGTGAAGTGGTAGATGTCCTGGATGGCGTTGAGCTTGTCGCCCGAGGTAGCCGCCGCGTTTGTAAAGCCGGAGGCCAGCTTGTCGCGCCAGAGCTGGCGTCCCCAGATCTTGCCGGTGCATTCGAAGACGCGTTTGAGCTCGGCGGTCACCGAGCCCATGTAGGTCGGGCACCCGAAGATGATGCAGTCCGAGGCGTTGAGATCGTCCCAGCGCCCGCCGGGTTGGCCCGGCTCAAGCTTCTGGAGTTCCTCGGCCGCGATGAGCAGGACGACAGCTCCGTCGATGCTCGATGCGCCCCGGGCAACGCGCTCGGCGATGACCTTTGTGTGTCCGAAACCGGAGTGATAGACGACCGCGATCTGTGCCATGGCAAAGGGCTCCACGCACCAGCGTAGAGCCCTTGGGAGGGGTTTGTGCTGTATGGAGCGGTATTCAGCCCGCCTTGCGGGGCATGGGCCTCATGCACTCGTTTCGGCTCACCGAGCGGGCCAGGTCCGTCAGCAGTCGGCGCTGGTCCAGCGACATGGCTGTGAACTGCACGCCGACCGACCACCTGCGGAAGCTGACCCTCTTGGACCAGACCACCTTGCAGGGCAGCGTGGTCGGGCCGTCGAGCGTCTCGATCCGCAGCCCGATGGGCTGGTCGCTCGGCTTGACCTTGAATTTGGTCGTGATGCGGGCGCCGGAGCAAGACAGGTCTTCGATCGTTCCGATCGAGCACCCGGTCTCCTGGACGACCAGGCGTCCGTGGCGGCGCTTGTTCTCGGGACGGTTCTCGTCCGTGCACTTCTCAAGATCTGGCAGGATGTTTCGTGCGATTCTTCCCATAGTGATTGCAGTCTGCGCGACGCCTCCTCGGTGACAAGGCAATCGGGTTGACCACAATGGACCTGAATAAGGGATAAGCCGGATTTGCGGGTTGTATACCCTAATCCTCGGACGTCCGGACAACGATGTCGCCAACTGATGTCTCGAATCTGCTGTTTTCCGGACTGTCGCCGACTCTGACCGTCGCGTGTCGCTCGCGGTACTCGCGTCCCATCACACGCAGGTCGCCCACAGAGGCCCGCGCGATGATGGTTCCCTGAAACAACTTGGTCAGTGTGGCGTGGATATCGCCCGCCGAGGTGCTCGCGTCGATGGGGCCCCGGACGAGTTCCAGGTCCACATCGCCTGCGCCGGTCGAGGCGCTGACCGGGCCGGAGACATCTTTCAGTGTGATATCCCCCGCCGAGGTGGTCGCGGCGACCTTGCCCTCGTGGCGGTCGACGTCGATATCGCCGGCCCCGGTTTCGATCCGCATCTCGCCGGCCATGCCCGCGACGTCGACGTCGCCCGCGCCGGTGCGGACCCACACACCCTGCATCCGCGAGATGCGGGCCACGATGTCGCAGCTCTCGTTCTCAAGCCGCCCGCCATCGGGCCAGTCGATGCTGATCTCGAGTCGACCCTCGTCCAAAATCTCGGCCCGGATCCTCGCCGCGTCGGCGCGTTGCTCGGTCTGGGCGTAGATATGGGCCTCGATGGAGGTGGGGCCGTCGGTCGCGATGAGCTCGATGTCGCCCGCCTCGGTTTGCGCGAGCACCGACTCGGCCCGGCTCGTGTCGAGATCGGCCACCATGACACTCAGGACCGAGGCGTTCGGCGAGTGCCATCCGACCGAGCAACCGATCGAAGAGCCGGTCGAGGCCGCCAGAGCCAGAACTGTTGACGCGATGATCGCCCGATTCCGCATGATGCATCTCCCGTTGCGGGCGCACGGATCGCCGCCCGGTCGAGAGTCTACTTGGGGCATGACAGCTCGGACTTTCGGGCGTTTCAGGAGGCGTTGGCTTCGACGCGTTTGCGCATCAGCCCGAGGTACTTGTCGAGATCGGGGCCGACGCTCCCTGCCACGGCTTCGCCGAGCTTGCGGGTCTCGCTCTCGAGCCAGGACCAGTGGTGGGCCGAGAGTCTGGAGACGTCCAGTTCCTTGCCCATGAAGGGGAGCCTGGGTGTGCCCGCGGATTCGAGGTGGCGGGTGATCTCGATCATGGGCTCGGAGTGCCCGCCCAGGTGCATGTACGCGGGCATGAGCGGGAGATTCGTCTTGGGCATCGGCGCGGTGTTTCGCCCGGCGATGTGGTCGGTGTACTGGCAGATCAGCTGCGAGGGGTGGACCATGTCGCCCTCGTCGATCGGCGCTTCGCCCGAGCTGTCCACGATGATCTGCGAGCCGAGGAAGGTGTCGAGGTCGACGGATCGGCCCTTGTACTTGCGGATGTCGTTGAAGCCGTCGATGGGGCGTGTCTGTGCGCGCATGACCTGTGCATCGAGGACCATCTCGAATGTGGTGGTCAGGTGATCCTCGGGCTCGATGCCGTTGCCCTTGTACCAGCGGATGCCGAAGAAGGCCTTGCCGGATTCGAGCGCGAGCTTGTACCGACGTTCGAAGAAGTCTGGCTTGACGGGCATGGCGTCGAGGTCGTGGAGCAGGACGTGCCTGGTCTTGCTGTGGGCGATGCCCTTGGACCAGCTCATCCACGCGTAGACCCATCCCCACTGGATGCTGCGCGCGACCTCGTACTGGTGCTCGGTGTAGTTGAGGACGGTGACGGGGACGTCGCTCTTGGCCTCTTCGATGCGGGCCATCAGCCCCTCGGGCATCTGGTTCTCTGGGCGGTCGAAGACGAGGACCACTTCCTTGAGCGAGGGAGTAGCCATGCGCCGGATGAGGTTGAGGTTCATGACAGCCACGTCGGGCAGTGCGGCCATGCACCCGATGACGACGGTCAGCCCCTCCTCGGGGCTCGTCATCGGCTGCCATTCGACGAGGTTCCTGAGGCGCGCGACCATGGGCGCGCGACGGAGCCTCGCGGCCTGAAAGACGAACCAGTTCGGATATTTGCCGCGCATACCTCTCCCGGACTTGCTGAGGCTTAGACCCTCTTCATCGGCCCGATGTTCCCGGGGCTTGCCCCTTTGAGGGTCTCGGCGAGGGCTTTGGCGTCGAATCCCGCCCCGAGGGCGGCCATGAGGAGCATTCTTGCCGCAAGACCCGTGAGCCGCCGGGGCCCGATCGCGGCTGGGATCGTGCCCGCCTCGACCACTGAGGGCCAGATCGACATGGGCCCGTCGGGCACGCGGGTGGTGGTCAGGACAACAACCCCAGCCCTGGCCGCCTCTTTGCAGGCCGCGATCGCGGGTTCTGGCACGTTGCCCATGCCCATGCACTCGACGACGAGGCCTCGGGCACCGTCCCCAGCCGCCAGCTCGATGAGTCGGCCCGTGTCGCCCGCGACGAGCCTGACGAGAGCGACATGCTGTTCGAGTCTGGTGCTGGTGAGCGGGAGTCGCATCGGTGCGCGCACGATCTCGACGGCAGTCGGCGTGACCCAGCCGACGGGCCCGGCGTCGCCCGAGGTGAAGCTGTCGGTGCTCGTGGTGTGTCCCTTGGTGACTTCCATCGCCGCATGCAGGCGCTGGTGCATGGCGATTACAACGCCGAGCCGGGCGATCGAGCCCTCGCCCACGCACGCGATGGCGTCGGCGACGTTGTCGGGACCGTCGGCGCCGCGGTCTTTCGTCGGCACCATCGCGCCGGTCAGGACGACGGGTTTCTCAGGGTGGAGCATGCATTCCAGGGCGGCTGCGGTTTCTTCCATCGTGTCCGTGCCGTGGGTGATGACCACACCTAGGCACGAGGCATCCTCCAGCGCCGAGCGCACACGGTCGGCGAGTTGTTCGATCTGCTTGAGCGTGATGGAGCTGCTGTGGATGGTGTCAATGTCCTCGCCCCGGACGGGGATATCCGCCGGCAGACGCCTTGCCATCTTGATCATGCTCTTTGCGCGGAGCGGGCCGTCGGGTCCGGCGGAGATGGTGCCTCCGGTCGCCAGGAGCTGGATGTACCCGCGTGCGCCCTGCATCATTCAGAGCGTAGGAAAAAAGAGCCGCGAGCGTGGGCTCGCGGACTTGTATGCGATTCGGTCAGGACCTGGTGCTGGATCTACTCGTCCTCGGCGGGCGGGACGTAGGCGCTGGGCTTGCCGAGCAGGCGGTCGAGCGAGCTTGGCTGCTGACCCGCTCTCTGCGCCCGGAGCACGGCTTCGTCCTCGCTCAGGCCTTCGTATTTGATGAGGTAGGCGGTCCAGATGGTGCGCGCCCGGCCGCCCGAGGCGCAGTGCAGCAGCACGTTGCCCTCGGCGTTCTCGAGAACCTCGGCGAGGCGGTCGACATCCTCGGGGTCGTAGCCGGGCTCGTCGCCCACGCCGCCACCGAGGGGGATGTGGACGTAGGTCGCGCCGAGATCGTTGATGAGCTCGGCTTCGTCGAAGGGGACGGATTCCATCTCGGAGTCTCGCCTGAAATTGACGACGGTGGTGACGCCCTCGTCCTGGATCTCGCTTTCGAGTGTGCCTTCGTCGGGCTGGGCGCTGAAGTGGTAACGCCCGTCGGCGAAGATCGTGGGCGGCTCGATCGGCTTGGGGGCCGGCGCGGGCTCAACGATTTGGACGGTGTGCGCGGCTGTGGCGGGTCTGGTTTCGGTCTCGTGGATGGTCAGATTGAACGAGCAGCCGGTCAGGATGATCGGGGTGGCGGCGAGTACGAGAAGGATGGTTGGCTGGCGCATGAGGGGCTCCTGTTCGGTTTGAACGTACGGGGAAGCGTACGGGCGACGTTTCCGGTCGTTGCAGTCGCCACAAAGGGAACCTGGTGGACCCCGAGTGTCGATTTGTCCCGGTGCAGGGCGGAAATCGGGCCGAAAATCGGCTTTGCCCGGGCGTGGTCAGCAAGTACAGTGGGTGGTGTGTGTGCCCGGTGGGGTGGGCGAGAGATAGAGGTATCGATGGCATCGACTCGTAAGAAGGGCCGGGCGCTGGTTGCGCCAGAGGTGTTGTGGCTTCTTGGGATCTGTGTGCCCGTGGGCGGACTGGGCGTCGCGGCGTTCGTGGGCGGGCCTCTGCCGACGACCGTGAACGACTTCTTTGCGCCCGGAACTCAGCCGCACGGTCTGAACACGGCTGTCCAGAGTTCGCAGGAGTGCATGTCGTGTCACGGCGACTTCGATGACCTGCACGAGCCCTTCCGCCCGTGGGCGGCGAGCATGATGGGCCAGGCCTCGCGCGACCCGCTCTTCCACGCGGCGCTGACGATCGCCAACCAGGACGCCGCCTTCGCGGGCGACATGTGCCTGCGCTGCCACGCGCCCAACGGCTGGCTCGAGGGGCGCTCCACACCGACCGACGGCTCGCTTTTGTCGGGTGTCGATCTCGAGGGCGTCAACTGCAACTTCTGTCACCGCATGGTGGACCCGATCCACAACCCGGGCGTGGACCCGGCGGTGGACGCGACGATCCTGTCGAACCTGACGGACGTGCCCACGACGCCGCACACAGGGCAGTTCGTGATCGACCCCGAGGACCGCCGGCGCGGGCCTTACGATCTCGGGAAGTTCCAGTACCACGAGTGGCTCGAGGCGCCGTTCCAGTCGTCGTCGCAGATGTGCGCGGCGTGCCACGACGTGTCGAACCCGGTCTTCGAGAAACAGCCCGACGGCACGTACATGCCCGGCGCGTTCGACACGCCCGCGCCGAGCCACAGCCCGTACGACCAGTTCCCCATCGAGCGGACGTATTCGGAGTGGAGCCAGAGCGCGTTCGCCACGAGTCCTGTCGACGTGGGGGGGCGGTTTGCGCCGAACCTGATCATGGGTGTGAGCTCGTGCCAGGACTGTCACATGCCGCCCGACCCGGGCGTGAGCTGCTTCTTCGGCGATTACCGCGAGCAGCTCTCGACGCACCAGTTCCGCGGCGGGAACACGTGGATGCTCAACGCGATCCGCGATCTGTACCCGGACTCGGAGACGTTCCTGACGGACACGTCGGTGAGTCTTGCGATCCAGCAGAGCGAGAACCTGCTGGCCGAGGCGAGCGATGTGACGCTGACGCAGGACGGGAGTGACCTGAACGTCCGCGTGACGAATTACTCGGCGCACAAGCTGCCCACGGGCTACCCCGAGGGTCGGCGGATGTGGATCAACGTGAAGTTCTACAACGCGTTCGATGCGCTGCTCGAGGAACGCGGCGCGTACGACCCCGTGACCGCTGAGCTCTCGACGAGCGACACGAAGGTATACGAGGCGAAGCTGGGGATCTCGACGGCTTTCGCACCGATCGTCGGCAAGCCCGCGGGTGAGAGCTTCCACTTCGTGCTGAACAACGAGTGGATCAAGGACAACCGCATCCCGCCGATGGGCTTCACGAACGCGGGCTTCGAGGCGGTCCAGGCGGCCCCCGTGGGGTACACCTACGCGGACGGTCAGCACTGGGACGACACGGTGTACGACATCCCCGCCGGCGCTGTCCGCGCGGAGGTGAAGGTGTACTACCAGACCGCGAGCAAGGAGTACATCGAGTTCCTGCGCGACGAGAACACGACCGACACCAAGGGTCAGATCATGTACGACCAGTGGGTTTTGCACGGCAAGAGCCCGCCCATCCTCATGGATGACGTCTCGATCACGATCGAGTCGCCCTGCCTGGCCGACACGAACGGCGACGGGTTTGTGACGCCCGCGGACTTCAGCGCTTGGGTCGCCGCGTTCAACGCGATGGCGCCGGCGTGTGATCAGAACGGCGACGGGGTCTGCTCGCCCGCCGACTTCAGCGCGTGGGTCAGCAACTACAACGCCGGCTGCCCGTAAGGCCGGGCCCGGTCGGACAAGCCGGGCGCGGACTCTGGGCAAACCGGGTCGGGGTGCATTCGGGCTGTGCAGGAAAGGCTTGCATTGCGGGCTGAGACTTGCACAATGACTGGTTGAACCCCACGCTTGTACCCGGAAAAAAGGTCTCAAGATGCGCTGCGCCGGATTGTTCGTCCTTCTCTCTCTTGCCTGCCTCGCGGCCGACGCGCGGGCCCAGCGCGAATTCATCTACGACTTTCAGGTCGTCGTCACGGCGAATGAAGTCATCGCCAGCGGGCTGGGCGGGACACTCTCGACGCTGCCCGTGGGCACGCTCGGCGAGCTGCGCCTGGTGATCGAAGGCGACCGCGCGACCTACCCCGGCTGGAACACCGAGACCATCGTCGCGCACGACATCCTCGAGGTCTCGTTCACGGCCGGCAGTCTGTCAGCGAACGGACTTGCCAGCTCCTACCCCACGGTCAGCCCGTTTCTGGCGCTTCAGATCGCCGACAACGAGGTCGTCGACACGATCAATCTGATCCGCGTGGATGCACTCGAGGCCGTGCTCGCGCTGAGTCACCCGGATATCGCCTTCACCACGATGGCCATCCGCCAGGACAGCCAGCCGGGCCAGGTGCCCACGCTGCTTTCGAGCCTCTTCCCTCCGACCAGCGCGAATCTCCAGCTCGCGACCACGCGGAAGCTTGTGATCGACTCGGCGATCGATCCGCAGTACTCGGTGACGTTTACGTTCTACGGCATGCAGGGCACGCAGGAATGCCCGGGCGATGTCAACGGCGACGGTGCGCTCTCGCCCGCCGACTTCAGCGCATGGATCGCCGCCTTCAACGCCAACCTGCCCGCCTGCGACCAGAACTCCGACGGCGTCTGCTCGCCGGCGGATTTCAGTTCCTGGATCGGGAACTACAACGCCGGGTGCTGAAAATCAAACTGGTTGTGTCCGTCTGATCAGTCGCCCGCGGCTTGGTATTCGAACGCGCCCAGGCGGTTGCCCTCGGTGTCCTCGAAGCCGAAGCCGCGGGGGGCCCAATCGTTCTTGGGCGGCCCGAGCTCGTCGATCGGCGTGCCGAGCCCGGTCAGGTGCGCGTGCAGTGCGTCGAGATTGCGCGACTCGAAGTCCAGCACGCTGTGCGTGATCGCGGTGTGCGTGGAGCCAAAGGCGAGCCGGGCGTCCTCGTCGGCGGTCTCGACCAGCAAGAGCTTGGGAGCCCCCGCCGCGTCGCCCCTCGGCACAAGCATCGCGTGGTGGCCGTCCGACCACTCCGACGTGTAGCCGAGCGCCGCCTCGTACCAACCCGCAGCCCGCGCCAGCGAACGGACGGGGATTTCAATCGTCGCCAAACGAACCGATGGAGCTTGCATGGGCAGATGGTAGATCAAAGCGGGCGGAACGATCCACCCTCTTCCGGTATGACGTGGAAAGGCACACGCACTTGAAGGCGGATACTTTCAGATAGACTCGGGCGATGAAGATCATTACCGGATGCCTCGTCCTCCTCGGCGTGATCGCTGGTTGCGCCACACAGACACCTGGCCGTGACGATCCGGCCGACTTTGATGCATACGCCGACGCTGTCGACCGCATCGCCGAGCGTGCGATCAGCGAGGGCGGCATCGTGGGGCTCTCCATCGCCATCGCCCAAGGTGACGAGATCGTCTACGCCAAAGGCTTCGGGCATGTCGACGCCGACGCCTCCATTCCCGCAAATGCCGAAACAATCTATGACATTGCTTCGGTGGGCAAGCAGTTCACTGCTGCAGCGATCATGAAGCTCGTCGAGCGGGGCGATCTTTCGCTTGGCACCCCCGTGCGTGAACTTGTTCCCGAGTTGCCCGCAAACTTCCCGAACCCGACCATCGAGCAGCTTCTTCGCCATACATCGGGCTTCATCGAAGTCGATCTGGACGAGCTCGAGCCGCCCGAGGACGCCTCGGACAAGCGCTACGGCCTCGAACTCCTGACCGACGCCTCTCTCGTCGGAGGTCAAACTCACTTCAGGCCCGGCGAGACGTGGGTCTACTGCAACCCGGGCTACCTCATCCTCGGCATCGTCGTGGAGGTCGTCTCCGGCTCGCGATACGATGACTTCGTCCGCGATGAGCTCCTCTCCCCCGTTGGCCTCATAGACATGCGCGTGTGCGAACGAGCCGAGTTCCCGCGTATGTCGCAGGCACTTCGCCGAACCGAAAGCGGTGTGGACGAAGTCCCCTTCATCGACATGACCTACTACACGGGCCAGGGCTCGGTCTGCTCCAGCGCGACCGATCTCGTCCGCTGGGGGCTCGCGCTCAAGAACGGCGAGATCATCACTCCCGAATCGCTCGCCCTCATGCGCTCGCACACCGAGCTCCGGGGTGATGAGGACACCGCCCTCGTTCCCTACGGCTTCGCCCAGCGCATGGGCAGGCTCGAGGGGCACGCGCGCGTCGGGCATTCGGGCACTTTCGACGGGGGCTCGGCGATCCTGTTCGAGTACCCGGACGACGACCTCACCATCACTGTCATCGCCAACACCCGGGGCCTGGGCTCGCCCCACGCAGCCCGCATCGAGACCGACATCGCCAAGACCATCCTCGGGATCGCCAGCCCCGACCCCCGCTCTCTCGAGATGCCGCTCACCGAGGAAGCCAAACGCCGGATCCGCGGCACGTACTTCAACGGCAAGACCTTCACCGCCGACTTCGAGGGCAACGACCTCATCGTCTCCTCGGGCGGTAAACAGCTCGAACGCCTCGTCCACGTCGGCTCCATGCGCTTTCGCAACGCCGAGAGCCCGGACACCTTCGAGTGGTTCCACACCGACGGCGACCACGCGGGGTGGTGGGTGTACTCCGAGAGTGGGAACTTTCTGGAGGTGTTGAGGAGGCGGTAGGGGGGCGGGGTCGGTGCTCAGGCCACACAGAAATCCCAAGAAGATATACTCAAATCAGCCTCGCATCTGGTAGTCTGTTCGGAGAGCCCGAGAAGCTTCAGATGGAGAAGATCAATGAGATTCAATGCGTGCCTGATTGGTCTGGTATTTGCATCCTCAGCCGGGGCCCAGGATGTCATCAGGTACGACTTCGCCATCAGAGTCTTGTCGAACACGGTCCCCAGCGGCGACCTCGCATCCATTGGTGTCAATGAGGTCGGTACGTTTACGCTCATTGCTCTGGATGACCGAACAATTTTCCCCAGTTCACCGACTACACCAACCTTTCAAGCACATCAGGTCTTGGATGTCTCTGTCAGCGTCGGCTCATTCAGTTCCGGCGCGGCTGAAGGTGCATATCCGAGTACCAATGAAATCCTGGGCTTACTCATAGATGACAACACACTTTTAGGTCCGAGCGGCCCTTTCTTCGACTCTTTTATACTCCTGCCACAGTTCGCTGACCCCGAGATCGGAAATACTGCGTTTTCTCTTAGTAGACGAAACACCGATACCGCCCCAACCTTCCTGAACGGGCTGGATCTGCCTCGGTCACTCGATTTGTCTGCGACAACCCCGGGCCTGTTTCCAGAATTCCACATCCCCTCAGACCTCGCTGGCGGAGACGTTGTGTTCGATGTATTTGACGTCACCATCACCGTGATCCCCACACCCGGCACCGGCGCCCTCCTCGCCCTCACGGGCCTAGCCGCGATGCGGCGCAGACGCTGAGAGCAGGAGTAAGAGTGCCACCGGCCCCGGCTCTGCGGGGTCGGTGCTGCTTTGGAAGGTTGGCTGCGGATGCACTGACCCCGAGGACGGGGTTACTGGCACGGGGTATTGCCACCAGCCTTATGAGAGCGTATTGCCGAGACCTACTAGATAGGGGATAAAACATTATCTATTAATTCAAATGTATCGCATGAAACTCGATCGCATTTCTCGAACGGAGTACTTCGCCCCAACAGTGCCGCAGTCGCGGTTACCGCTCGCAATCTGGCAGTATTCACGTCCGGGTAGAGCACTCCCATCCGAATTGTAAATCGGTTCTTGTGTTCAAGGCTCGGTATAGCGTCAAGAAAATAGACACTCTCTGTTGTAGCGTCGCGAGACATCAGAAGTTCACAGGCGGCAAGAAGAGTGCCATGTTTATCCTCTGAAAAACTTGTCGAAAACACATTGACGGCTTTAAATTGTGAACCTTGATAAAGATCGAAAGGATGACCGCCTTTAAATGCCTTTGGGCTAACAATCTTATCACTAACATTTCGTTCACCATTAATTCTGCTAATCGATTTATCAAGAGTATCCTGCAGGCTATCTAAGAAAATACCATCTCTTAGTAGGCCGGAGTATATTAACACACCGATCCCACCTATTCCTCGGCAGCATGTACGCTTGATCACGAGACCCGCATCAGATACGACAGGGTACAACGTATCGAGTAGATTTTGCTTATCACTCATTACAAATTGAATGGTATACCATTTATCATGGTCAGGTGCGCCCAGTGAGCCGGGTGTGAGGAGTCGTGAACTCGGTGTCCCGAAATCAACCCGAAGCTTACTAGATGAAAGTAAGTTAAACCGTGATTGCAGAACTCGTTGGAGTAGGTATCTGTTTTGCGTTAGTTCATTTGTTTTTGGGCTGTTTGTCCATGTAACACGGAATGTATTCCAAGGTGTATTCTTAGAAAAACCACTATCATGTTGAGTGATGTCACAATCCCATTTGTAATCATGTGGACCTAAAGCCGCTGTTGCGGCAGCTTCGGGGATCAAATCGCCAAGAATAGAATTATACGGGACAAGTTTGTCTGGTCCTATTTCATTAATATTTCCATAGATGTTGAATACAATCTGTGGATTATCGCGTTCGTCCCACACGGGTTTATATTCACTGGGTACTTCAAGCACAACAGGTTCCATTGGTACTCTGTTGTCCTCATTGGCATGAGTCAGTCCATTTACAAACTTTTTGACGCGAGTTTCAAGTCCCATCAGTTGGGTATTGTCAATTATTTTGGGACTACTAATCATCAAGAGAATGCAGCCGGCATCTTTTCCGACGGATCTGAGCCACGCAGCCTCAATAAAATACTCATCGAGTGATTGTAAGGCAGAAATAAACGCACCAGGACGGTCGTCGCCAGTAATAGCGAGCATGTACCTTGGCATTGATTAGTTCCTTACACCAAGTGGCAGAGGCTGCGTTAATAATAATGCGGTCCCACTACAGAAGGGGGCGCAAAAATTGGTATTGGGGTTCAAGCAAGAGAATAGCTATAGAAATTGCTTTGTATGTCGCAGTTCATTACCCCACCGCCTTCACAACCTTCGCCGCCGCATCCCCAAGATCACTCGCCGCCTGAAGTGTCGGCAGATCCCCCGCGGCCTGCTTGAGGATCTCGCGACCCGCCTCCACGTTCGTGCCCTCGAGCCTCACCACCAGCGGCACCTTGAAGCCGATGCTCTTGGCCGCGTTGACGATGCCTTGGGCGATCACCGCGCAGTCCATGATCCCGCCGAAGATGTTGACGAGGATGCCCTTCACGGCGTCGTCGGAGAGGATGATGCTGAAGGCCTCGGTGACGGCTTCTTCGCTCGCGCCGCCGCCGACGTCGAGGAAGTTGGCCGGCTCCCCGCCGTGGAGCTTGATGGTGTCCATGGTCGCCATGGCCAGGCCCGCGCCGTTGACGAGGCAGCCGATGTTGCCGTCGAGTGCGATGTAGCTCAGGCCCATTCGGCTGGCGCGCATCTCGGCGGGGTTTTCTTCGGTGGGGTCGAAGAGGGCCTGGATCTCCTTGTGACGGAAGAGGCCGTTGTCGTCGAAGTTGAACTTGGCGTCGATGGCGAGGACCTCGCCGTCGGGGTGCTTGTCGCTGGGCGGGGTGACGATGAGCGGGTTGATCTCGGCGAGCGAGCAGTCCTTCTCAACGAAGAGCTTGGCGAGGTTGGTCATGACCTTGACGGCCTGCCCGACCTGCTTGCCCGTGAAGCCGAGCTGGAAGGCGATGTTGCGCGCGGCGTAGGGCTGGAGCCCGAGCAGGGGGTGCAGTTCCTGCTTGATGATGGCGTCGGGGTTTTCTTCCGCGACTTTCTCGATCTCGACGCCGCCCTCGCGCGAGGCGATCAGGATGTTCCGCCGACGCGTGCGATCGACGGTGATGGCGAGGTAGTACTCGTGCGCGATGTCGACGCCCGCAGCGACGAGCAGCTTCTTGACCTCGAGCCCCTCGGGCCCGGTCTGGTTGCTGACCATCTTGTTGCTGAGCATGAAGCGTGCGGCTTCGGTGGTTTCCTCGGGTGAGCGCACGAGCTTGACGAAGCCCGCCTTGCCCCGGCCGCCCGCGTGGACCTGGGCCTTGATGACGGCGAGGTCCGTGCCCGACTGGCCCGCGATGTCTTTGTAGGTTCCGGCGGCGGCTTCGACGGATTCGAGCAGCGTGCCTGCGGGGACGGGGACGCCGGCGTTGGAGAGCAGTTCACGGGCCTGGTATTCGTGGATCTTCATCTCGGGCTCCTGATAGATGGTCAGCGATCCTACACCCGCGTTCTCGGGCCTGCGAGTGGGGTGCGGTTTGGATTCGGATGGGGATGGTCGGATTGTGGTTGCAAGCGGATCGGCGCGAAAAAGTGGATCTGCGGGCCAGACGACGCGGTTGAGACGGATGCCGAGCTTTCCGGCTGGGAAAGTGGGGCAGGGCATGGGGGTTCGACTCTCTCCCCCGTTCGAGCCATCCGAAACCGGGGGGCATGAACGAGACCACATCGACCTCAAATCTTCGGCGGGGGCGTAGCCGAGGCCGAGCATTCACACTCATCGAGCTCCTGGTCGTCATCGCGATCATCGGGGTGCTGATGGGGATCATCGTGCCCGTGGCGGCCAAGGCCAAGACGAGCGCCCAGTCCCTCAAGAGCCTCTCGAACCTCCGCCAGATCGGGCTGGGGTTCACGATGTACACCGACGCCGAGCGGAACTTCCCTTCCGCCGACCGCCTGCCCGAGGCCTACCGCCGGGTTCGCTGGTCATTCGGCGGGGTGAACACCCTGCCCAGCGGATCGGACGACCCGGTCGCCGACCTGCCCCGCCCGCTGAACACCTATCTGGACATGGCAGCCAACACTACGGCCCTGAGCGAGGTGTACCACTCGCCGGCCGACGACGGGCTCTACTACCTGTCGATCCCCGAGGAACCGGTGTGGGAGCGACTGGGTCTGGAGACCGACGCCCACATCGCCGAGACGTCGTTCCTGGCCCTCGGGACGAGCTACTTCGCCAACGAGTGGATGTGGTGCCAGCCGGGAGCGGCGATCGGGTTCCACAACCAGGGCGGCCCGGGCAGCGCGTACACGACGCGTCTGGGCCCAAGGAACGTGACCGCGGACCCGTGGCGTTTCGTCGTCGTGGGCGGCGCGGGGCAGATGGAAGCGGGGCGGTATTCTGACGCCGAGCTCCAGACCGCTCTGGCGGTCGAGGGCTTCTGGTACGGCCCGCGCGAGGGTCATCTGGCCTTCCTGGACGGGTCGGTCCGGTCCGAACGCATGGAGAGCGGCGCGGACACGAGCCAGTACACGTTCTACGTGGACCCGCGCAAGCACCGCTCGCCCGACGCCTGGCGCCGGGCGTACGGGCCCTGAGCCGACGTCAGCATCCGGCGTTGTCGTTGGCGACCCAGGCGGAGAAGTCGGCGGGCGACAGAACACCGTGGCTGTCGACGTCGGCGATGCAATCCGTGGTCGGCGCTGAGAACAGTGAGGGCATCGCGTGCCTGCTTCGCTGTCACGAGGATTTCGAGTCTGCCGGAAGTACTTGTCCGGGTGAGGGCAGGCCCTGTGATCGAGCGATTCGAGTGATCGCTGGAAGGTCTCTGGCAGGGGGATCCCGAGGCGCGGAATCCTCGCCCTCGGCACCCCCGGCGCCTATCCTCTGACCCCCTGCCTCTGGAGCGTGGGGGTCACCTAACTAGTGGAGGATCGGCCGAATGGCTGCAGGCACCAAAGGTACCGTTATCCAGGTCATCGGCTCGACGTTCGATGCCCAGTTCCCCGAGGACGCGCTCCCGGAGATCTACAACGCCATCGAAGTGACGTGGCAGCAGGAAGGCGAGGCGAGGCGTCTCTACGGCGAGGTGCAGCAGCACCTTGGCGGCGGGGCCGTCCGTGCCGTTGCGCTCGGCTCGACCGACGGCATGAGCCGGGGCATGGAGATCGTCGACACCGGCGCTCCCGTCTCCGTCCCCGTGGGCGAGGAGGTCCTGGGCCGGGTGTTCAACCTGCTCGGCAACCCGATCGACAACAAGCCCGCCCTCGAGGGCACCAAGCGGATGCCCATCCACCGCACGCCCCCTGAGTTCGACCAGCTCAACCCCAAGACCGAGATCCTGCCCACGGGCATCAAGGTCGTCGACCTGCTCTGCCCCTTCGTCCGAGGCGGCAAGATCGGCCTCTTCGGTGGTGCGGGTGTCGGCAAGACCGTCATCATCCAGGAGATGATCGCCCGTGTGGCCCGTGAGTTCGGCGGCTACTCCGTGTTCTGCGGCGTGGGCGAGCGGACCCGCGAAGGCAACGACCTCTGGCTCGAAATGCAGGAGGCCGAGTACACCGATGAGAACGGCAACACCGCCCACGTCATCGACAAGGTGGCGATGGTCTTCGGTCAGATGAATGAGCCCCCCGGCTCGCGTCTGCGTGTGGCTCTGTCCGGCCTGACCATGGCCGAGGAGTTCCGCGACGCCTCCGGTAAGGAAACCATGATGTTCGTCGACAACATCTTCCGATTCACCCAGGCGGGTTCGGAAGTGTCGGCGCTGCTCGGCCGAATGCCCTCCGCGGTGGGTTACCAGCCGACGCTCTCGACCGAGATGGGTGAGCTTCAGGAGCGGATCACCTCGACCGCCAAGGGCGCGATTACTTCGGTGCAAGCCATTTATGTCCCCGCGGACGACCTGACCGACCCCGCGCCCGCGACGGCGTTTGCTCACCTTGACGCGTTCGTCGTTCTGGCCCGTGGCATCGCCGAGAAGGGCATCTTCCCCGCGGTGGACCCGCTGGCCTCGACCTCGACCATCCTCGACCCGGGCGTGCTCGGCGAGCGTCACTACAGCGTCGCCAGCCAGGTCCAGCGGATCCTGCAGCGCTACAAGGACCTCCAGGACATCATCGCGATTCTCGGTGTCGACGAGCTTTCGGAAGACGACAAGCTCATCGTGGCACGTGCCCGCCGCATCGAACGCTTCCTCTCTCAGCCCTTCTATGTGGCCGAGGTCTTCACCGGCTTCCCGGGTATCTACACCAGCCTCGAGGACACGATCGATTCGTTCGAGCGTCTGGTCAACGGCGAGGGCGACGACCT
>MDTD01181772.1_pt1 | contig 24899 bp, 27 predicted proteins | sample 811221 | NCBI WGS metagenome assembly MDTD01 (sample SAMN05326646, study PRJNA326480) | marine metagenome | isolation source: seawater | place: Pacific Ocean: South West | collected 2011 | reverse complement strand
GTCTGCTGACGCCGTGTCGAGTGTGGTCATTCCTCCCATCTGCGCCCCCCTTCACCATGGGTGGAGTCATGACGTTCTAAGGAATTACGCCTCTGGCACGAAGGCGGCCATCAATGATTATAACGCCGTTCATCGTGGAATTAATAGGTGGAAGAATGAGCGATGAAGAAGTTGATTCCGTGGCGATGGCGGAATGTGGTGCCTGCCGAGCCGTCATCCCCATCGATTCTGAGGCATGCCCGGAGTGCGGTACGAAGTTTTCAGGCGTTTCTGAAGATGCGCTGGGCGAGTGCGGTGGATGTCAAGCCCTTGTTCCCCTCGACTCAACACGCTGCCCCGAGTGCGGTGTGCTGTTCGTTGCCGATGACGTGGTTGATATCTTGCGACAATGGGTTGCGGACACGGGCATCAACATCCGAAAATTGTTTGATCGCTTTGATGAAAACAGCGACGGCACCATTGATTCTTCAGAATTGAAACAGGGCCTACTTAGCCTAAACCTCGCTGATCTCCCGCCATCACAAGTTGACCGCCTGGTCGCTGAAATTGATGCAGACGGAAACGGGCTTATCGATTTGGATGAATTTGATGCCATTTTGAGCGGCGACGAAGTCGAGCCATCGAATGAGGCTTCAAGCGAACCCGTGGAACAAGAGGAAGAAACACCCTCACAAGAGGAGGGTGAGGGCGATGATGAAGTCGTTGTCGAGATTGACTCGGACGAGGACCAATCCAATGATGAAGAGGATATTGAAGTTGAAGATGAAGACATCTCCACTGACATTGATGACGAAGAATTTGACCTTGAGGATGATGTGGGCGCGGACGCAGGTGACGATACTGATGCATCATACGTCAGCGATTCATCTGACGAAGAGGTAGGCGATGAAGCCACGGAAGAATCCGACGAAGAGGCGGCTACTGAGCACCCATTGGCTGCTTTGGCCGTCATGATGGACGAACATGACATATCAGCCCAACGAATGTTCAACGAGCTTGATGTTGATGGGAACGGGACGATCTCAATGGCTGAATTGCGAAGTGCGCTCCGTGAAAAATACGGAGATGTTCTCGACATTGAAGACGTGGACGCCATCATGGAGGCAGTTGATGATGACGATGACGGCTTGATCGACATCACCGAATTCTATGACTCGATGGAATCCTTGGACGACCATGAGGAAGCTGTCATCGCTCACGAAGTCGAGAAGGAGTTCCCGACCGTCTGGCAAAAGCGGATGATGTCGAAATCCTGGAACGACGCCGTTTGGCCTATCCTTCACGTTGGATTTGGAATTCTGATAGCACTTGTGCTGGTCAATGCACTCTTCGGACCGGTTGATGGTAGCGGAGGCAACGTTGCCTATGTGCCCAACGATTCAGGATTGATTCCAGAAGGTGGTTTATCAGAAGGTGACATCTACAAGTGTGACGAAAAATACCAGGAAGGTGGATGTCCGAACTCATTGACGATTATGGGTGGCCCAGATTCAAACTTTTCAATGCCCAAGGACTTCTATCTTGATGGAATCCTGCTGATGATGATTTCGACCTTGGGCCTGATCGGTTCATTGTTCCTTCACCTTGTGAAAGCACCTGAATGGCGTGCGCGGGCGAAGGCAATGAAGGAATTTGAAGAAGACAAAGCCGATGCATCCAACGAGTCAGAGGAAGCAACCGAGGAAGATCTTGAAGATGAGACAGAAGATGAAGTCGAAGACGATGCAGATGATGATTCAGAGTTCGAAGAAGATGAAGACGGTGATTTCGAGGACGATGAGGTTGAGGGTGACGGAGATGAAGACGCCATCGACATCGGTTCGCACATCGGTCTGGTCTTTGATGACGAGGAAGTGTTCGGTGTCATCGTAGAATTCGATGACGAGGAGGAGACCGTCACCATCGAAGAAGACGGGACGGGCGACCTGGTGACCGGCTATCAAGAAGACATGTTCATTGAGTGAGCGCATGGTCAAGTCAGACCCACTTGAACGGCTTATCGGCCTTGCTGTATGCCCTGTGTGCGGTTGCTTTGACCGAAAAGGGATGTACCGATGTTCAGAGTGTGGGACATTTCACGCAGGCGCCATCATGGAGGACCGGGAACCACCCAGTCCTGCTGAACAACAAGCCATCCAAGACGCTACGGCACCTCCTCTGGATCCGTCTGTGTATTCACTCGGGCCGAACGCGTCCATTCCCGAGGAGTCCTTTGATGAATCTGAAGATGTTCGACGTTGGGATGGCGGTTCGACGGACTTCACGTTCGCCGATGATGACGACCCTCCCCTGGCGAAGTTGGAATTGCCCCCGCCTGAAAACGTAGCCTCTGATGAAGATTAGTTATTCTTTAATGGAATGATAATTGTCATAAAAGGCCTTTCTACAGAAAATCAATGAGAATCAATGGTGGGCTCGGAGAGAATCGAACTCTCGATCTTTGCCATGTCAAGGCAACGTCATAAACCCCTAGACCACGAGCCCTAGGTAGGTTGACCCACCTGACATTTCTATTAAATCAATTCGGTAGGTCAATGTGTTGAGCTCACGCAATGATCTTCGAAATTTTACCGGTGCAGCCTGGTTGTGAGCAATTTCCAGCCATCCGCGTTCTGCCGTTGGCCATCGCGATTTTCTTTCCGTTGATGATGGGTCCGTACGTTTTGCATTTCAGACAATACCCCTCGACACCTGACATGATACTCAAGACTGCGACTGGGAAGAGATATTGAATCCTTTGCATGACTTTCGCCAAAAATTCAGGATTTTCTGCCTCCGAGGGGGGGCTTGGTGGGCAAAATTGAAGATTTTTCGCAAATTACAGGCGCCTAATTCTACACAAACGCTGCACTGCGGGACATTTTCAGATTATTCAATACCAACTACAATGTGCTCGTTTCCACGAAATGTCGCATAACTCACATTATGCGACGAATAGATGCACGGAAAATCAATTGATTTTGCTAAACTTGAGATTCTGGAGTTCCTCGTCTGGAATTTCGAACACACCAACGAGGGGCGGACCAAGTAAAAGGCCCTCAATCCCACCGTCTTCTGCATCAAGGGTGTTCTGAATCTCTGTTGAGATGATCCGCCAAGCTCCTTCGGAAACATATGCTGATTGAACCAACATCATTGAGTTGGATTCTGCAGCTAAACCCAACCATGCACCGATGCAACCCTCCTGGCGCCGCTTGAATTCTTGACGTGCCTTCAGCATCCGGCGCAAACGAGCATCTGATCCTTTCTTGCCGGAGCAAACAATTGTTTCAACCCATGCCATGAATTTCACCTAAGAATTATTCAAATCAAACTTATTGAGTATAACTTTGGAAGCAAAAACACATAACATTCAATGGGAGATAAATTGGCCGTTAAGGACTGTCGCAGAAAACGGAGATGATGATGGGTGCAACACCATCGACTCCCAATGTTCTCCATCAACGATGTTGAAATTTGCTGCAGCACCTTCGGCGATGATGCCGTGAGGCATGCCAGATGGATGCGGCGTGGTACGCGCAGCGTTGACCGAGACCGCCGCCACGGCCTGAAGTGGATGCATGCCACAACGTTGAACCATCAAGGAACACATGAACGGAAGGCTGAGTGTTCGGCAATTGGGATTGAAATCCGATGCAAGCGTGAACGGTATGGCCTCGTCAACAACTTCGTCCATGTTCGGCCATCCATCGCCCATGGCATAAGGAGTGCCGGGAAGGAATCCAGTGTTGACGCCACATTCCTTCATTTTCAGTCGAACATCCATTGGGGTATGATAGGCGTGATCAGCAGTTTCCACACCCAAATCTGCCGCAAGTGCCCCGCCTCCCCCGTCTGCAAATTCATCCACGTGCATCCGAAGTGCTAATCCCTGATTTCTTGACGCCCGCAATACAGTCTCGCTCTGCTCTGTTGAAAACCAGCCAGGTTCACAAAAGACATCAGCAGAACGTGCGATGTTTTGTTCAACGATAGCTGGCAATTGTTCAGAAACCAATTCTTCAACATATGATTCTGCGGTCTGGCCGCGAGGAATATCGTGCGCACCCATCCATGTATGGTCGATCGTTGGCGTATGTGCATTGGTGTTCAATCGCTCGGCGATCTCGAGAAGTCGGAGTTCTGATTCAACATTCAAGCCATAACCACTCTTTGCTTCAAGGTGCGTCGTTCCTGTGTGCAAAGCCTCTCGTAGCCGCTGGTAGCCGAGGATATGAAGGGCGTCATCAGTTGCCACCCTGGTTTGCTGAACAGTGTATTGTATTCCTCCTCCCAAAGACGCAATTTCGGCGTAACTCTTCCCCTCCCGGCGCCATGATACTTCTCTGGAACGATCACCAGCCCACAGCAGATGCGTGTGTCCATCGATGAGCCCAGGTACAACGGCGTGTCCTTGGACGTCAAAACATGCAGTTTCACCTAGAACCGAGTGCCGTCCATCAGGTATGGAAAACTCTTCAATCAAATCTTCTGAATCTTTAATTTGTGTAATTGCACCCTTTTCAATAACAATTCCCAATCCAGAGGATTCTACTGAGTTTTCAAGAGAATGCTGTGGCGCATTTCGAAAGGAAACCAGCGGGCCGAGATTAACAAACACGCTCCGCATGAACGAGTAAGTAAGAAGAGGGTTGAAGAACAATCGGTCTGTGGAATGTCCATGGCAGGTTGGACGCTTGGGATTGAAACCACGGCGCACACGCTTTCATTTGGGTTGGTGGACGCAGAAGGAATTCCTTACCCTGCTGCAAGCGACACACTGCGCCCCGACCAAGGTGGAATTCATCCAAGAGAGGCCGCCGACCACCACAAAGACGTTGCATCTGAATTATTCCAAAAGGTACTCGAGCAACATAATCTTGGTATCGAAGACATCGGTGCAGTTGCGTATTCCCAAGGACCTGGTCTCGGCCCCTGCTTGCGTGTTGGTGCAGCCGTCGCCCGCGGTTTAGCAACCCGTATGGATGTACCACTGATCGGCGTCAACCACTGCGTTGCTCACATCGAAATTGGACGGCAACAGTGCGGTTGTGACGACCCTGTTCTGCTCTATGTTTCTGGAGGCAATACACAAGTCATTGCCCGCCTCAACGGCCGGTATCGCGTATTGGGCGAAACATTGGACATCGGCATTGGTAACATGCTTGACAAGTTTGCACGAAACCAAGGCATTCCGTTCCCCGGAGGGCCTAAAATCGAGCAATTAGCGAATGAATATCTTGCAGAGAACCCCAATCCTGACATGGAGGGGCTGCAACTCCCCTATGCTGTGCGTGGGATGGACCTTGCATTTTCAGGCCTTTTGACCGCTGCTCAACGTCTTATCGATAATGGCGCACCGCTCAATGCGGTTTGCTGGTCATTGCAGGAACATGCTTTCGCTTCATGTGTTGAAGTCGCCGAACGAGCCATGGCACACACCGGTAAAACCGAACTCTTGTTGGGTGGCGGTGTTGCTTGCAATCAGCGAATCCGGACAATGTGTGAAGAGATGTCATCTGACCGTGAGGGCGCCTCGTTCGCACCTCCGCGAATGTATTGTATTGATAACGGCACCATGATTGCTCTCCTCGGATGGCTTGAATTGAAGAAGCGAACCACTTCTTTGGAGCAGAGCGCCATTGATCAGTATCTCAGAACCGACCAAACGCCAATTGTTTGGTCATAACGACATGGATGAATACGGTTTTTAACGGGTAGCGAGCGCAATTACTTGGGGGAATTATCAATCAACGGACGACGGGGAAGAAAGGAGGAGTTCAATCCTTTTGCAAAAGATGCTTCTCAGCAACACCGCCGTCGACGAGAAGACCGTGAGCGCCAGCATGCCCGACGTCCTGTGGCGCCAGCAGAAACGCCGGTCAATCAACCCCGAGACATCAAGGCTGATTTAGAGCGCAAGCAACGCGAGGCCATTGAGAAATTGGAGCAGAAAGGTGATGTTTCGGCCCCCGTCGTTGCACCTGCGCCTGTACCAGTGGAACTTCCGAAGAAAAAGGAAGAAAAACCACTTGTTCAATCTCACGAAGACCGTCTTGCAGAATTGCGCAGAAAGTCCGAAGAGACGAAGATGAGTGCATCCCGCATCGAAGCCACGCCAGAAGCTCCTTCCACGGCTTCGCCAACAAGTGAATCCGCCATCCCAGTTTCCGATGAGGCTCTTGAGCCAGACCTCGCATCCCTCGCTCCAGAAGCGGACAACATTGCACCTGCTAAGCGGGTTAAGAATGTCTTTGCAAAAATCGAGACCAAGGTTGAGTCGAAGCAAGACCGACGCCGTGGGCGCCGACGCATGGACAAGAAGGGTGGCGGCCGTCAAAAACAGGAAAAGAAGCTCAACCGGCAGAAGTATTTGGAATACAAATACGCAGCAAAAGACATCCTTGACAACCCCAATGTTCCCGAGGAACACCGTTCAAATGTTCTTGGCCAAATATGGGCGAAAGGTGAGCGCTTGGGCATTGATGATTGTCTGGCATACATTGACCAAAAGGAAGCGGAACTCGTTATCCCAGAAGATGTCGGTGCTGAACTAAAGGACCTCGTCAAACGGATGACCACAAAGAGATGAGAACATGAGTGACCTAAAAGTAGCCGAAAACATCGTTGCTAGCGTGCATTACACAGGAACGCTCCCTGATACGGGTGAAGTCTTTGACACGAGTGAGGGGAGAGATCCTCTCAAATTCTTAGTCGGGCACCGACAAATGATTCCTGGTTTTGAAGAGGAACTCATGGGTGCCGTTGTTGGTGAACGTCGTGAATTCACGCTCAGTCCAGAACGCGCTTACGGAGAACCCATCGAAGAATTGATCGCCGAGTTCCCGAAATCTGAATTCGCTCAACTTGAAAAGAGCGGCGTGACCATTGAAGTTGGAATGCAACTTGTCGCACAAACCATTCAGGGCCCTGCCCCGTTCTTTGTCAAAGCGGTGTCCGATGAATTCATCACCGCCGATTTCAACCACGCACTGGCGGGTAAATCACTTACGTTTTCTGTTGAGGTTGTAGAACTGCAAGAAGCCTCAGAAGAAGAGTTGGCTCACGGGCATGCTCACGGACCTGGCGGCGTGGAGCACTGAATCTAGGCGAGTCTTGATGAAGTGGCCACCCTTGTGAGTGCCATGGGCAGCGAACGCAAAGCTGATTGGAATACCCTCAGCGGTATACCGTTGCCCCTTTCTCTCAATCAAGATGATGCCGTTGCTGATTTACCTCCAGCCGGCCACCCACCATACACGCGGGGGATTCACGAAACCATGTATCGTTCACGCTTGTGGACCATGCGCCAGTATGCAGGATTTTCAAGTGCAGAAGCGACGAATGAGCGTTTCAAACTCCTTCTGGAACGTGGCCAAATGGGCCTCTCTGTGGCTTTCGATTTACCAACTCAACTCGGGTTGGATGCAGATGATGAATTGTCCTTTGGCGAAGTAGGCAAAGTCGGTGTATCCATCTCTTCAGTAGAAGACATGAAACTCCTTTTTGATGGCATTCCTTTGGACGCTGTCAGCACGTCAATGACCATCAACGCCCCGGCCATGGTGCTTCTGGCCATGTACATCGTTACTGCCGAAGAGCAAGGTGCTTCAATGACTGATTTGAAAGGAACCATCCAGAATGATATTCTCAAGGAATACATTGCACGGGGCACCTATGTTTTCCCACCTGCTCAAAGTATGAGGTTAATTACGGACATCTTTGAATTCTGTGCAGAACATGTGCCCAAGTGGAACACCATTTCAATTTCAGGCTACCACATTCGAGAAGCTGGCTCAACCGCCATACAAGAGGTGGCCTTCACACTCGCCAATGCACTCGCCTATGTCGAAGCAGCCGTTGCAACCGGGCTTGAGATCGACACATTTGCTCCAAGGCTCTCGTTTTTCTTTAATTGCCACAATGACTTTTTTGAAGAAATTGCAAAATTCCGAGCGGCTCGCACCCTCTGGCACGACCTCATGAAACAACGCTATGACCCAAAGAATCCCAAATCCACAATGCTACGCTTCCACACACAAGTTGCTGGTGTTAGTCTCACAGCACAACAGCCGTTGAACAACGTTGCACGAGTGACGATACAAGCATTGGCCGCAGTCCTTGGAGGCACACAGAGTCTGCACACGAACTCGTACGACGAAGCCTTGGGTCTACCAACTGAAGCCTCGGCAACCGTCGCCTTACGTACCCAACAAATAATTGCCGAAGAATCCGGTGTTGCAGATACTGTGGATCCCATCGCCGGATCATGGCATGTTGAACAGTTGACGCGGAAAATATACGATGCTGCAACGGCCCTCATCGATGAAATTGAGGAAAAAGGCGGTGCACTTTCAGCCATTGAGCAAGGTTGGCAACAACAAGAAATCCATCTTTCGGCCTATCAATATCTCAACGAGATTGAAAAGAACCAGCGCAACATTGTTGGCGTCAATTATGGGACCATGGATGAAATTGAAGACATTTCCATCATGAAAACCGACGCCACCTTGGGTGAACGTCAAACTGAGCGCCTGACACAACTACGTTCCTCTCGCAACAATGATGCAGTATCGCAGGCACTCGACTCCATACGCAAGGCCGCAGGAACTGATGAAAATTTGTTCCCGCTGGTCATTGAAGCCGTTCGCCTTCGAGCAACATTAGGAGAAATCATAACCGCGATGAAGGATAAATTCGGCACATACATGGCGCCGAGTGGGTTTTGAGGTGTTTGTATGAGTTATGGCCCCATCTACATTGACCACATTGGAATAGCAGCAAAACACCTTGATGAGAACAGTTCATTTTGGCGATTGATTGGCCTTACTCAGGGTGACCACGATGAAACCGTTGAAGACCAAGGCGTCACCACTCGGTTCTTTTCGACATCCTCGCATAATGAGGAAGCGCCAGTAGCGAAAATTGAGTTGCTCGAGCCAACTGGTGAGGACACACCGATTGGGAAGTTTCTTTCCAAGAGAGGGCCAGGTGTTCAGCAAATATGTTTCTCCGTTGGTGATCTTACAGGACTCTTGGCACACCTTGCTGAAAATGGCGTACGACTGATTGATGAAGCACCACGGTTAGGTGCAGGTGGCAAGATGATCGCCTTTGTTCATCCCAGTTCAACAGGGGGCGTCCTCGTTGAATTGAGCCAACGGTCATAAGAATGCCAATGCCAACACCTATAATCGGCCTTGAACTTCTTTCGTATGATGAGGACCTGCATTGACCAATTGCTCGCCCTGCCACACATTGATGCCCCGAGTTTGAAGGGCGAAGTCCATTACCTCGCTGGACGTCTGGAACAACTTCGTGTTCAACGAACGATTTCCAATGAGGCATACCTTGACGCCGGTGCAATTCAGGGAGCCATTGAATTGGTGGCCAACATGATTGACATGGGCGTTCCACAAACGGAAATTCAAGAGCATCTTCGCTCAACACTCCACCGAGCAAACCGAATTGAAACAAAGCACCCAGGCCTTAACTGGGCTGTAGAATCAGGTCGTGCGAGTTGAGTCGCCCATGGGGCCCACATTGCTCTCCGTTCGGAGTGCTTCGAAGCGCTTCGGTGATGTTGTTGCGTTGGAAACTGTTGACCTTGACATTCACGAAGGTGAAATTATCGGCCTTGTTGGCTCGAACGGAGCTGGAAAGACAACATTGCTTCGTCTCCTTTCAGGCGTGTACCGGCCTACTGAAGGGGATGTTTTGTTGGCCGATGGGACACAGGTTGAGCATGGTAGGGAACAACTTGGCGTTGTTCCTGAAAACACAGGTCTGTACGCACGGTTAACTGCTTGGGAGAACATTCGGTATCACGCAAGAATCCACGGAATTCCCGATGATGAGGCGTGGAGACGAACCATGTATTTCGCTCAGCATCTGGGCATGGCTGATGTGCTGGGGAGGCACACCAAGGGATTTTCACGAGGGATGCGCCAAAAAACGGCTTTGTTACGAGCACTCGTCCATGCACCTCGTGTACTTTTGCTCGATGAGCCAACAGCCGGCCTCGATGTAACGAGTGCAAGAACTGTGAGGGAACTCGTACGTCAACTTGGCCAAGAAGGTGGGACCGTGATTTACTCCACTCATCAACTTGCGGAAGCAGAACGCGTATGCAATCGAATTGTAATCATTCACAACGGACAGGTACGTGCAGACGGCACACCTCAAGAATTGCTTGAACAAACCCAAACGGGTCATCTCGAGGAGGCCTATGTGGCGCTCACCGCAGATGTCGCGCGTCCACGTAAAGAAGATGACAAGCCCCTTTCCAAGTGGTCATCATGGTGGCGCGGATTGTTCACGCCAAAGACACCGGAGGAGGTGGGCGAGGATGAGTAAATCCAGCGTTCGCGTACGAGCCATTGCCAAGAAGGAACTGGTGGAATTTGTGCGTGACTGGCGTACCATTCTCGCTATTTTGATCATTCCACTTCTCATGTTTCCCTTGCTGTTCATTCTCTTCCCGCTTCTCCTCGCCTCAGAGGCAGCAGAACTGGATGCTCTCGTGGTTGACGTTGTTGTCCAAGGCGATGACATTCCTGCTGATATGGGTTTGCTGCTCAACAATTCCACGCTCAACATCACATACGAGCCCTTGCCGGTGTTAGAGGTGCTTTCAGCACCGCAAGGCGATGAGGAGCGATTGAGAGATGGAAGCGTGGATGCGATTCTCCGACTCCGAATGAACGAGAGTATCTTGGAATACGCCGTGTTGTATCTATCAACATCCGAACAAAGTTTGGAAGCGAGGACTCGTACTTTTGATGTCCTTGCTGGCTGGGAACAAAACGAAACAGTTCAGCGAATTGAAGCGGCTGGACTTGACCCTGAACAGACGCTGGACCCGCTTCAATGGGACGGTGATGTATCTCAAAGCGATGTGGCTACACAAGGTGAACAAGCGGGCATGGCGTTGTCGTTGTTCATACCTCTGGTGTTGTCTGTCTGGACTTTTTCTTCTGCAATCCAGCCTTCGATTGACATGACGGCCGGCGAACGGGAGCGAGGGACACTGGAGGCTTTGCTTGGTCTTCCCTGTACACGTATGGAGTTGCTGTTAGGCAAGTGGTTGGCGGTTGCGACCATCACGGGCGTCGGTGTTTTGTTGCAAGTTGCTGGGTTGCTCTTTGCCATTGGTTATTTGGCCACGTCCGATATCATTTCGGCGCCGAGCGTTTCGTTGACGGCTCTTCTGCTTCTCTGCTTGGCCGTCCTGTTATTTGCCATCATGGTGGTGGCGTTTGAACTTGCATTGGCCATGCGCTCCCATAGCGTAAAGGAAGCGGGTTCAATCCTCGGCCCTGCTGTTCTCATCATCCTGTTCCCGGCGCTGTTTACACAAGTCATCAATCTTGATGGGATTGAGGCCTTCTGGTTTGCCATTCCCGTCGTCAACGTGTTGTTGGCCTTGCGAGAGCTGTTGATGAACAGAATCGTTTACGGCCACATCCTCGTTTGGTTGGTGTCCTCAACGCTTTATGCATTGGGAGCTGCCTATTACGCAGCACGTCAGTTCAACAGAGAAGACATCGTGACGAGTCTATCCTAGGCTCCAAAGGCGATAAGCGCCTGGCGAACAATGTCAACAATGAGGTCAATTTCCTTTGATGTGATGTTGAAGTGCGGGGTGAATCGGAGAGCGTTTTCTCCACCGTGAATCACACCCAAGCCTCGTCGTCGGCACCATGGCTCAACAGCCTCCATCCCGACGACGGGGAATTGTGTCGGTTCCAGTTCAGCACTGCACAACAAGCCCGTTCCCTGAACCTTCGTGATCACATGGGGAAATTCTTGTTGCAATTTCGTGAACTTCTCAACAAACTCGACACCGCGCTCCCGAATATTTGTTCTCAATTCTGGTGTGATGGCATCGAGGACAGCAACAGCGGTCTCCAATGCTCGGGGGTTGGTTGTCATCGTGTTTCCGTAAATCCCGGTCACATACATTTCTGAAGCGCGTTTGTTCATGCCAAGGACTGAGAGTGGATATTGGCCGGCGTTCATTGCTTTCGACCAGGTCTCAAGGTCCGGCGCCTCACAATCGGCGAAGCCTTCGTAATCCACCACGGACAAGGTGCCTTGCCCGCGAATACCTGCTTGAATGGAATCGACCAAGAGCATGCTATCGTGCTCAAGTGTGAGTCTTCGAGCAGCGTCGTAAAATTCCCGAGATACACACTGACCGGGATTACCCTCGCCTTGAACGGGTTCAATGGCCATCAGTTCAATGAAGACATTGTTGGCTGCCGCATCGTTGAACGCTTGTTCCAGCGCTTCAACATCGTTTGCAGGCACAAGAATGAGGTTGTCTCGGTTTTGAAAACTGGCCAGGTGCTTATCGTACTTCCCTTTGCATGAGTGCGACATTTGTGCTGGACGGTCCGTCCGACCGTGGAATCCTTGTTCAACCGCCATCATTTTGATGGTCTTGCCCTCGTGTTTTCCACCGGGTTGCGTCATGAGATTCGCATTGACATCAGCTATTCGCAGGCTGACAGTGACCGATTCAGAGCCGCTATTCATGCAGATGAATTTTTCAAATGGGCACGAACCACGGGTATGACCCAATTCCTTTCGCAGACGCTCATCAAGACGCTTCTGGGAAAAGGAAGCAGTCATGACGTTGGCCATCACCCAATTGTCCGACATGGATTCAATGACCTGGTCGGGGCCATGGCCCGCTCCAAGCATGCCGTAACCACCGTTGTCGTGGACAACAGCGCCATGGGATGTGATGATCCAAGGGCCTCGTGCGGCGAGAGCAACATAGGGGTTAACAGTTGCAGGGTTGTAGAAATTCACAAACCCTCCTTGGAGTTCTGTGATGAGGGTTGTCTCGTCAGACCCTACGTAGAGTTCAGCATATTCATCGGCCATTTCTTGGTGCCTCGCATAGGCTTCGTCAATGGCCCGCTCGAGTGATTTTTCAGATTCCAAAAAGGAGAGAATCTCGTCATCAGAAAGACCGGGTGTAGCAATCTCTCCCACGACAGAGCGAATTTTATGGAGCAACGCCAACGGGCGTGGAACAGCACTTGTCTGCATGGGGACCAATCCCCCGAGGTATCCTTTGAACATTGGCCTAACGTGGCGATGGTGTTCTCTGTTTAGCGGGCCATTCTGTGATGATTGGAATAGCCAAGTAATACTGCAAGAATACATATATGAGAATCTTGAGCATCAACCATGCCGAAGGTGTCCTTAGACATGCCACAGGAACTGGTCAATGATTTGAGAATTCACGTGGGGGATGAAAAGAAATTCGTCAGTCTTGCAGATGCCATTCGCACAGCTTGCAGGAAATTACTCGACCAGTTGGATTCCATTGATCTGATGCACGGCAGGAGAGATATTCAATGACCACAAAAGAAGAAGCGCACGAGGCTGTACGAACCTTACTGGCCTACTTGGAAGGTCCGGAAGCGGTTTCACGAGAAGGCCTCCTCGACACACCTAAGCGTGTGATAGAATCGTGGGATGAAATTTTTGCAGGGTACAACATGAATGCCAGCGACCTGCTACAAGCCACCTTCAATGCGGAAGGCTACGACGGGATTGTTTTGCTGCGTAATATTGAGTTCACCTCAACGTGTGAACATCATCTGCAACCGTTTCGTGGCCGAGCCCATGTTGGGTACATCCCAGTCGACCGGATCGTGGGCATCAGCAAACTCGCGAGAATTCTTGAATTGCATGCACGGCGCCTGCAAAACCAAGAAAGAATCACGCAGGGCATCGCGGACGACCTCGTAAGGGAACTTCAGCCCCTCGGAGCAGCTGTTATCATTGAAGCAGCCCATGGATGCATGCAATGCAGGGGGGTCGCAAAACAACAGGCTATCATGACAACTTCGGCCATGCGGGGAGTGTTCTTTGACCGACCAGAGGCTCGAGCAGAACTCATGCAACTGATTCAACAACCAAACCTCTGAGGCACAAGAATGCTGGACGATTCGTGTGGACGGGCTGGTGAGGCTACGGTGGATGCACCAGCAGACCTTGCTGCGACCTACAACATCGTCGAAATTTTCCATTCGGTCCAAGGCGAAGGTTACAGAAGTGGCATCCCTCATGTTTTTATCAGATTTGGCAGATGCAATCTGCGCTGTGAATGGTGCGACACTGACTTCGACACCTACCGGGAAATGTCGGTGATTGACATCCTTGGTGAAGTCCTCAAATTTGATTGTAAGAACGTTATCTTTACAGGTGGAGAACCTATGCTCAATGATTTGTGGCCCCTCGCCCGCACGTTAAAGCGACGAGGTTACCATCTTTCGGTGGAGTCCAACGGAACCGTTGAAATCCCCGAGGGATTGCTTGATTGGATTTGCATATCACCCAAAGACCAGATGTACCCAAAGGTTGCCATCAAACAACGCACTGGAGATGAACTCAAATGCGTCTACGTGGGCCAGCCACTCACCATGTATGACGAATTGAAAACGGGCTTTGACCATCTCTTCCTTCAGCCCTGTTATGATGAACACGAAAGTGTAGAGAAAAACGGGCGTTCATTTGCTCTCACTGAGAGGGTTGTCAAAGAGAATCCCGTGTGGAGGCTTTCTCTTCAAACACACAAATGGATGGGTATTCTATGACAAATCCAACCAAGAACACCGCTGTCATGGCACTAAGTGGTGGCATGGACTCGACATCCCTGTTGCTTCATCTGCTCAGTAAAGGCTACGAGGTCACAGCCATTTCGTTTGATTACGGACAAAAGCATGTGCTTGAGATTGACCGTGCTTCATCTCTGATCGCCTACCTTAGCGAGCACAACATCGAGGTTCGACATCATATCGCGGACCTGACATCTGCAACGGCACTGTTTGACAGCCACTTACTCCAGACGGGTGATGAAGTTCCGCGAGGTCATTACGAAGAAGACAACATGAAAGCAACCGTTGTCCCTAACAGAAACGCTTTGTTCTCATCGCTGCTCTATGGAACAGCACTTTCTATCGCCAATGAGAAGGAATCACAGGTTGAAGTGGTGTTGGGAGTCCACAGTGGTGACCACGCCATTTACCCAGATTGCAGACCCGAGTTTTACCGTGCGCTTGAGCACGCCTTCGCCATCGGCAATTGGGACAGCGAACGTGTTTCCTTTACGCTCCCCTATCTCAAGATGGACAAAACCAGCATCCTAAGAGACGCCGAACAGGCCATCGACTCCCTCGGCTTGGATTTCGATGAAGTCTTTCGCCGGACGTTAACATCCTATCAACCCGATGCAGACGGACGTTCGGATGGCGCGACAGGTTCGGATGTTGAGCGAATTCTGGCCTTCAACGCCATTGGAAGAAGGGATCCTGTTGAGTACACCAAACCGTGGGACGAGGTTCTCAAAGACGCATTGGAAATTGAACGCATCCACAAAGACGAGGAATACAAAGAGCGGTTAACTGACCTCCAGTATTATGTGACTCGACAAGCAGGAACAGAACGGGCCTTCACCGGTGAATATTGGAATGAGAAGAGGCCGGGCGAGTACCGATGCATTTGCTGTTCAACCCTCTTGTTTACTTCGACCATGAAATTCGACTCCGGGTGTGGATGGCCATCCTTCCATACTGAACACGCCGAGGCCAATATTCTACGGATTGAGGACCACTCTCACGGCATGCACCGGGTTGAAGTACGATGCAGTTCATGCGATGCCCACCTTGGCCATGTATTCGACGACGGACCGGCTGCCTACGGTGGTGAACGGTATTGCATCAATTCAGCCTCCATGGTATTTGAAGAAAAGGACGGGGAATAGATATGACGACAACCATTCGAAGATATGTAGAGACGGACACAGGGCACAGGGTGCCCAACCACAAATCCAAATGCAAACACCTCCATGGGCATCGCTATCGATTCGAAGCGGAAATTGAGGGCGATGTGGTGGATGTATCGGGAGTCTCAGAAGAAGGCATGCTCATGGATTTCTCTGATGTGAGTACCATCCTCATGGAGCATGTTCACGATGTAATTGACCATGCTTTTGTCGTGTACGAAGGCGATACAATGGCGCTCGCTGCATGTGAACAAATGGGGGATGACCACCGAACGGTGGTTGTTCCATTTATCCCTACGGCAGAAAACCTTGCAAAGTGGGCGTTTGATGCTGTCGCTCCACACATCACATCAGCGTATGGCAACCGTCTTCGTTTGGTCGCCATGCACTGCAGGGAGACGCCCAAATCCATCGCAACTTGGCGACCAGTTCTATCGTAATTTACGGCGGTGTTCCTTCCGCCATATCTCGTCATCAGCAGCAAATTCCAAAGCAGTGGTTGCTTCAACGAATGCTCCGATTAATCGGGTTGATTCTTCGGTGCTAGGAGACCCTTTCAACAAAGTTCGCTTGAGGGTTTGCTCAACGGAAGAGCGACGGGCTTCCGAAGACCCGGTCGCAGCAGAAAATTGCTCAATGGCTTTGATCAACATTTCACGCACTTTCGGGTCCAATCCAGGCTGGAGAGGCACAACCTCGGGAAGGCCAGGATCCATGCCTTGTCGCTCAAGGACTCGAGAACGGTGAATCTCGTACAGAAGAGCATTCACGGCGTGGCTGAGGTTTGCAATTGGGTATCCTTCCCATGTCGGGAGGGTGACGAAGAAATCACATTGCTCAAGTTCTGAGGTCGAGAGACCTTTGCCCTCCTCGCCGAAAACAAGAGCAACTCGTCCACCAGTTTCGGACAACCGTTCTACCATGTCCCAAGGAAACAGAAAATGACGGAACAGCGTCTTTTCACCAATCTCACGCTTCCCTGATGTGCCAACGACAGCCGAGCAATCCGATGTGGCGTCCCGAATGGTGTCATGAACGCTGAGTTCGTCTAAAAGTCGAGCAGCATGCTTCGCTCGTGCTCGTGTCTCACCATCGGTGGGTGAGCAGCGAGGCTTAACCAAACGCAGGTCATCAAACCCATAATTCAGCATGCTTCGGCATATTGCTCCGAGGTTTCCCGGATGCGTGACACCGACCAGAACGACAGTGAGTGCAAACGGGCCCGACGGTAGTGGGATGTCCTGGCGTTCACCCATGGTTTAACCACCCTTCTCGCTCAAAAACGCAGCAATCCAGCGCGGATCGCATGATTGATACAGAAAAAAAAGGAAACCCCCGTTTTCTCTGTCCTCCATGACCAAAGAGCGCTTTCGCAAATTGTGCTGGAACTTGAGATGTAAAATCAATGCCTCAAGTTCGTCACGGTCATCGCCATGAACACTGACAGGTTGCCTGTCCCAGTCAACCCAAACAGGCACACGAACACCATCAATCGGTGCGGCGTTGTCGGTAGCGGGTGACGTAGCCTGCGATCCAGTTGCGCAGTTTCTTGGAATCAACATCGGTCAATTGAGCGACCATGTGCTTGTTGTGGTCGAAATCATCGGTGAACTTCTCACCGTGTTCTTCGCACAGTCGAATGGCTCGGATTTTGATAAAACTTGGACGAATATTTCCCATGCACTTCACTCCTTCATCAGTTTGACTTCAACGGGGAAGTCGGGCTCATCGTGTCGGATGACAAGAAGACGCACCTTTCGTGGTGGGTTTTCTATGCCTCGTTTCCAGATGTGTTCATTGACCTCTGGGTCAATGTAGAGTTCTTCGTCTTCACGGACCTTCAAGTGGCGAATAACTTGCTCTCGGATAATTTGCATAGCACGAGGAGCGCGCTTGAAGCGTGTGATGTTCCATGCATTTCGCAAGGGGACAATGAGTTCAGATTCATTTGGACGCGCCATATTCTCACCTCATCGCTGCAACTTGCTACGTCGCCATTGGTGTCGCTTGGGGTGAGACACCGTGTTTCGGTCGGTCTTGAGCATGACCCAAACAGGGACGCGCCGGTTCTGCTTTCCTGCCTTCAAAAGGCGAATTTTCTTTGCTGCTGGCTTATTCTTTGACATTTCGAGCACCTTCTCAGATTCTCCTAACGGACGCATTACTGCGGCTCTTGGACAGTTGGGCGAGGACCTGCTTGAGAGCAGTGTCGCTCATGGGGGTGTTGATTGAACCTTGTTCAAACATCGCTGCAAGGTCGGCTTTGATGGCGTTAGCGCGCTTCGGGTCAACCAAGCCGATTCGAGTTAGACGAGCTCGTGCATCAGAGGATAGGTGACGGCGAAGAATGGCATCAATGTTCGCTGATTCAGCCGCTTGCTGTTGGGCTTGTTCTTCAGCTTCAAGTTGTTGGGAGGCTTGTTGCTGCAACTGCGTTTGGAGTTGCTTGAGTCGTTGCGCTCGGAGAGCAGCCAACTCATCATCATGGTTGGCCGTCATCGTAGACACACTCGCACTTCCCGGATTCAATACTTGTCCAGACCGGGGTACTGGGCTTCGGTTTCTTCACGAACCGAGTGAGCGATGTTATCCACCAACTTCTGGCCAGCAGCGGTGATGCGGCGGCCTGCGTAAAGTTGCACTTTCCCGTCTTCAGTTTCGACTTCTTTGGTAGGGACTTTTTCCACCAAGCCAGCGTCTTCAAGTTGTTGGAGAGCCGTTCGGATAATGTGCCTGGAAGCCACACCTGGGGTGTTGGGGCTTGCACCGTTGTTTTTCTTGCCACCGAAGGCTTGAGCGAGTTGGGTGACACCGATAGGGCCGTTGCGGGCGACCTTGCGAAGAATAGCAGCCGTTCGCAAGTACCACCAGTTTTCTTGGGTTGGGGGGCGCTCCCGGTCAACGGCCGTCTTCACGTATTGCCCCCAATCTGGCATGGAAACAGCCTTCTGGTCTTCCATTGCTGCAGCAAGTGCAGGGTTGAAAATGTCAGCAGGGATGTCATAGACGGTCGTCATCGTGATGCACCAAGCAACATGGCGACCGTCCGCCCCTATATCAAAACAACGGGTCAAGCACCCGTTCAGGTCATGCCCACAATCGCCGTCCAACTCCATCAATACAAGCCTTCTTGAAGAGCGCTCGGCTGGTTGGGCCGATGAAGAAGGCGTTGGCCCAAAACCCCAACCTTCTGCGAACCCTCATCGGGTTGTCATTGACCCTTATTTTCATGCTCTCGTACGCTGTTTACGGAGCAACCGTTTCTCCTTCGGTCTACATCTACAAAACCGATGCGACCGTCAACGAATACACAGCCTCGTCCGCAGATGAAGACGTTGAGCGAACCTACGACGCAGAAGAGAACACAACGACATGGGCGTGGCAGGTCATCGCCAACGATGCAAACCTCACGTGGGTGAACATTACAGCCACCGAACTCTCAAGCGGTGCGGTCTTGAAAGTAACCAACGTTGCCAAGCTCTACAGTCATGAACTCCTGGGTACAACCTACACGCTTGAAAATCCGCTGGAGGAAGAATTCTCTTGCGCAGACCTTTGCGAACACGCCACCGTCCATGAGCGCACAAGTGAGGAAGGGGGTACGATTGAATTCCATGCACTCACATCGGTCGACCCCGCTCGCCGCTCAAACGGCTCGGTCTTTGCAAGTAATGTCGTTGAAGCCGAGGAGAAAGCACGAGCCGCCATCGCATACACGCACACACCGTCCATTCTGCGAATTGAAATCATTGAGAGCGGAAACAGAACGACGGAGCCAAGCATATCTGCCGAAACAGTCAACGAAGAATTTGCCAGCATCGCCGTCTTTTCAGTTGATGCCGCAACGGAATTCCTTTGGGCGCTCGCAGCGGTTGTGGGCTGCTTTTCGATGGTCCTCATTCCATCGTTCACGGTGTACTTTGCTGCTCGAGCGAAAGAAAAGCGGGACGAGGCTAAACTTGAACTCGCAAAAAACGAGGTTGAGGCATCCATAGGAAGCGGAGAAACACCATCGGAAACCGACATCGCTCCTAAATAGATAGACGGTACTTGCCTCGGTTGAGGAAGATGCGAATCGCCGCCATTGCTCTCGTGTTGGTGTTCATGTTGGGCACACTCGGCTCAACAGTCCCATCTGCGCTGGAAGAGCCCACAATCATGAGGAACCCTTCATCCGGAGTGGACGTACGAGTCCTCGGAGCAACGGTGGAATACACCAGCAGTCTGGATGAATCAAAGTACAAAATGTTCTCCTCCAATCACCCAATATTCGGATTTAACCGACCTCAGGAGCTTTTCGTTATCGATGGCATGGTCAATGTTTCTGCAACCCTCTCAATTACGGTTGAAAACCTCGGAACCAATCCATCGGGCGTCATTGATGTTAATGTGGTCCTTTTGCATGACGAGTACACGTTTTTTGAGATCAGTAATTCCACTGTCCAGATGGCATCGCTTGCAGGAGGTGCACAAAACACAGTGACGGTGAATATAGTGCCGAGTTATGCAGGCAACCACACGCTGCAAATCACCAGCACCTCAACCGTATCAGATGACAATCCTGGAAACGATGTTCGCAATCAACCCTTTACCGTGGGGTATGAATACTTCAATTGCGATTCGTCCACCGTCTGGACCCTTGGAAGCGGGTGGCAAATTTCCACAGACACCTCCATCTCGCAGGGCCGTAGTTGCCATGCGGGGAACGGTCAATCCTCAAATTACAACAACAACGCCTTGGCTTCTATGACAACACCCGTGATGGACCTTTCAGACGCCCTCCCCAACCCGAGTCGAACCAGCGGCCTCTCGTTTTTCTACACTGGAAGCACTGCGGCGAACGATAAATTGACCATTTTGGGGAAGAACCCATTTGGCGTTTGGTCCGAAATTGGTTCTATATCTGGCACCATTGACAGTGTGTTTACGGACGGAGCCAACTGGCAAACATTCAGCGTGAACAATAAAGGGCATAATTCACCGTTAATTCCCGTAGCGAGCGACCTGTTTCATAGCACATCACAATTCAAATTTGAATTCACATCCGATGCATCCGGTACAGATATCGGATTTTTCATTGATGACATCGTCATCGTATATGACCAAAAAGTGAGAAGCAGCGAGTACAACGTATCGGCGCGCGGGATTTCCAACAACGGTGCCACCCCCGGAGAATGGGGCAGCGTTTCCCTTGAAATCATCAACACAGGCAACATTTCTGAATTGTTTATTCCTCGATTAGAAGGTCTTCCGCCTTCATGGAACGCGTACTTCACAAGGTTATCAGGAACAACGTTGGATCCATTATCGGGATTAACGGTCCTCCCGGGCACACCCGTTGCGTTCAACATCCGAATACAGCCCGACCCAAATGCTTCTATCGGTTTCCAGCAAATGACCATACGTATTGCATCCAGCCAATATCCCGATGTCTACACCCTTCTTCCCGTCCAATTTCTTGTCAAAGCAGACAGAATACCCGTCATCACTCCCCCACCCGTTCGACCCAGTTGCCCCCCTTCCCACACCTGCACCTTCGAGGTGGGCTTGTCAAACGAAGGAGGAGCAACCGATGTGTTTGACTTGTCCATGGACATGTCCAGCATCCCCAATGAATGGGCGGTTGGACTCGCATGGACACAGATGTCCTCCGTTTTGATCCGTCCCAACGAAACAGTCCCTGCTCTGTTCACCATGACCGTACCAGCGGGTGCAGCGCCAGACACCGTCGTTGAATTTGATTTGACTCTGCAAGCCCAAAACGATACGTCCCGTTTGGACGTCAAGACCATCCCGATATCGGCATCGATGGTGAGTGAAGCCAGTGTTGCTCTTACCAATACAGATTCAACCGCCAAACAATACGTTGAAGCAGGTTCGCAAGTTGTACTGAAGTACACCATATGGAACAATGCAACGCGTCAAGACATCTTCACCATGCGCGCTGATGTGTCCAATGAAGGCACCTGGACGGTGCACCAACCCACCCGGCCCGATGCCGTCCTGAATCCAGGAAAAAGCACGACATTTGAGGTGGTCATCGACGTACCAGAAAACGCACAAGCCGACGACCGAGGCCCCACCATCACGCCCGTCATCGAATCAAAACGAAGTCTCATGGAAATCGAAGGAGAACCTTACGACGGCTTGAGGGTCATGACGACGCATGATGTCCAGTTGACCACGATTTCATCACCAACCAAACTGACACCCGGCGTACCGAACGAAATCATTGTTCGTATCATCAACAACGGAAATGGAGCAACGAACGTCAATGTGGCCCCAGAAGACCTACCCTCCACATGGGATTGGTGGTTATCGGTAGATGGAGACAATTTATCAGAACCGGTGCCGCTCAGTGTTTCGTATGACCTTGAGCACGAGAAGGACATCAGCATGTGGATACTCCTGCCGATGACCGAATCTGCTGGTGAATTGCATACGATCACATTAGGAGCTCATCACGAAGGGCAGGGGCTTGACATACATCCCGATGATAATTGGGTCGAACTTATTGTGTCCACTGATTCAATTCGGATTTCATCAATTGAACTCAAAGATCAATCAAATTCCACCATGGCAGGAGGAAGCATGTTTGCTCTAGCCAGTCTGCTGAACACAGGAAATGCCGTCGAAAACAGACTCTCGGTTGAAGCAACCGTTTCATCATCCCCTCCCCTTCCAGGTTTGCTTGCGTTCTTTACCGTGGCAGGAGGCGACCGTGCGGTTGCCAGTGAAGTACCGGTACTCGTCCCTGCGGGAGGGAGTTTAGACCTTAGATTGGATGTGCTCATACCCGATGACGCTCCACTCAACACCCGATTCGTGCTTCGGTTTGACATCCTCGGCGCCGTGGACGAAAATGACCTTCCCAAACCAATGACCGTTGAAGCCCTCGTGATGCTCAACCAGCAACGGAGTATCACACTTGAGTCGGGCCTTATGCAAGCAGGAGCCATCCCCTACGGGACCTCAGCTATGGTTCAAATCAACCAGACATCGACCTCCACCATGAATGAAAACACGGTTGTAACCCTTTCGGGTGAAGAGGGGTGGCAAATCACCTGTGACAAACGCCTCGTGAATGCATCCGGTGTTGTCATTGACTTCTCATCGGGGCACATCACACCCCAGGCAAACCAATTGCGATGTGAAGTGCTCAGAATGGCAGGTCCACTCCAAGGGGAGTTGAGCATAGCATCGAGAACGGTTGACGGATTTTTGCGAACAACGGACGTTCTCAACATCTCGTTTGAAGCCCCTCCAGCCGAGGAAACGATGTCCACAACCACCCTCATCGGCGGAGGTATCGGTGCACTGGTGTTCATCGCTGGCCTGCTCTTCGTCCTCCGAAGTCGTGGAAATGATGAGGAAGATCATGACACAACCGAAGTCGCACCACACGGTCCACCCGTTTCCGAAAGCACCAGCGAAAAGGCCGTACCCGCCGTGGAAACCGCAGTACCGTTGCAGGCTGGTCCACCAGCGTCCGGTGGGCCTCCCACAACAACTGCTCCACCAACAACAGCAGGCCCGCCTTTACCAGAGGGTGGGCTACCGGTCGGCTGGACACAAGAGCAGTGGGAATACTACGGCCAACAATACCTTGATGGAACCCTTTGATGACCGCATGGCGTGGACACCTATCCTCCCGCATGGTACGCCTTGTGGTTTGTTGTGGCTGCATGTGGCGTGGGAACATGGTACCTTCGCCATTTTACCCAAAGGGTACAAGCCACGCGAACCGTTGCCCTTTTTGGCACGGCATCGATGTTGACGCTACTCGTGTGGACATGGGTTGAGTTTTGAGGGACAGGGCATGGAGGAAATTGCAGGAATGGAAGACCATCCATTGGTGGACCAATATCCGTGCAGAACCCCAGTTTGGTGGGCGAGAACAGGCGAGATCAACAAAGACCCCGCTCTACGAGGAGTTAGTGGACGACGTGTCGTGCTGAGAATACCCAAGCAATTTGGACGTATAGAGGGGAAAATTGCATCTCTTCTCCGAGCACCAACTGAATTGCGTCGCCCGTTGGATGAGATGAACAGCATGTTATGGGAATTGGCTGACGGGAGTCGTACATTTGGGCAAATATGCCATGCGATGAACGACGTGTTCCGAGAAGAAATTGCACCTGTTATGCAACGTACTGCTGCCGCCATTCAACAACTGAAGAACAACAACCTCATGCTCGTTTTAGAGGCCCCTCTCGACGCTCGCTGGTTCATCGGGCCCGGACAGACACCCGAACATCAAACACTGGATGACCTCCCGGAAGACCACGCATATGATTGGTCGCCAATGAAGAACGAAGCCCCTTAGTTCGTTGGTGCTGGCTGGTTGTCAAGCGGCTCCCAAACCAATCGTAAACCGAGGCCATCGCTGCGCTTATCCCGGTCAGCAAAGGAGCGGGCACCACAACGCGTTGAATCGCTTTCAGTGAACCATGCGCCGCCTCGAACGACGTATTTGCGTACGTCGTTAACGACCAGTGGGGATTGCAGACGACCGTCTGCATACGATTTCACCCAATGATCAGCACACCATTCTTGCACGAGGCCATTCATGTCAAAAAAACCCCAAGGATTCGCTTTCTTCAACCCAACCTCACGCGTTGTGCCTCCTGAATTACCTGCATGCCAGCCATGTTCATCCAATTCTACATCTTTGTTGCCAAAGGACCAACGTCCTTGGGTACCTGCTCTTGAAGCGTACTCCCATTCTGACTCGGAGGGTAGGCGCCACCGCCCAACCAATCCAAGGTACATCACCTCGCTGTCCCGCTGATTCAATCGGTCGAGAAAGAGGCTGACGTCGTCCATGTTGATGTTTTCTACAGGGCGGAGACCAGCACTCCAACCTTCCTGAAATTTAGACGGATTTTCGCCCATCACATCGTGCCAAAAGGCTTGGGTGACATTGCGTTCGCCGAGAAAGAAAGGTTGGGTGATGTCAACGACACAGGCGGGTTGCTCGTTGGGGTTCCCCTTCCCGGTCACATCACCCATTTGGAATGTGCCCGGTTCAACCAAACGATACGAGGAACCGTGCGCATCTGAAAAAAAAGGTGTAGGCAGAGACGACGCCATGCTCATGCACTCATTTTCTTTG
>MDTD01019910.1_pt1 | contig 24899 bp, 25 predicted proteins | sample 811221 | NCBI WGS metagenome assembly MDTD01 (sample SAMN05326646, study PRJNA326480) | marine metagenome | isolation source: seawater | place: Pacific Ocean: South West | collected 2011 | reverse complement strand
TTGACGCATACAGATCTCACGGACTTCCGATGACCTTGCCTTGGTAGCCGCATCAATGCGATCTTCGATCATTATTTGAAGTGAGAAATCAACGTTCTCCATAAAGCTCCGCCCTGCCATTGCCAGCTGAGCTCCATCGGCGATTGCACCTGTAAGCGATCCCGACTCTCTCATAACTGCGGCTAGAGATTTGACATCTTTAGCTAGGCTTTCACGTTTCATTCGCTGCTTTTGTAAACAGGGGTCGAAACCAAAGCACTCCATCGCGAGGCCCAGACGCCCTATTTCACTCATTGCCGCGATAATGTCGCTCGCATTTTTAAAGTCAAACGCAAGAAAACTTTTTGACTTAAATTGCGGGACGAGCCTTAATGTAGCGTTTGCCTTGAAGCCAAAGGCCCCTGCATCACTGGTAAAGAGACCGTTCAGGTCAGGTCCAAAATGTCGGAAAAAAGGTGAGCCGTTAACCTGAGCGCCAGAGCCTGTCTTGACAATTGAGCCATCCGAAAGCACTACTTCCAGCCCCAATAGCGAGTCAGCAACTGTGCCAAATTGTCCTGAACCCCAGAATATCGCGTTTTGGGATAATCCGCCCCCGACTGTTGCCATAAGACCGGAGAGAGATCCCCAGAATGGTGTCCTTAATCCTGTAAGCTTAAGTGCATCATGCAGCTGACTCCAAGTGCAACCGCATTCGACGGTCACAAACATGTCTTCTTCATTGATCTCAAGCACCTTATTCATTCGCCCGAGGTCCACAATGACGGAAGAGTTTGTTGCGGGCACATAACCGCTGGTGTAAGACATGCCTCCACCACGTGGAATCACATCATAGCCTTTATCCACCGCTACTCGAACTATCTCTGCCAATTGATACTTGTCGCCGGGCAAAATAACCGCAAGCGCAAGGATATCTTTTGTGAGGACATCTTGAGAATAGAAAACACATGACTCTGTATCAGTAAGGACATGATCTGGTCCAACGATGCTGGAAAAACATTCAAATTCGGTATCATGAGTTGCAGCTTTACTGCTCATAGTTGGGCTCCATTTGACGGACGTTGTTAGTGTTACGGATGATGAGATACATTTTGTTCCTCATTAAGTATGCATCCTCCTCAAAGTTATTCATGAGGAAATAATACCTTCTTCCAATAAGCGAGCTATTGTCGCATTCATGATTGATTCGAAGTGCTGACGATCCGGAATATTAAAATTGCCTCCATCCAGCATGTTATTTGCTGGGTAGATGTGTTTGTTGCTGTAGGTAGATGCAAACAGTTCTAGGCGCTGTCGCGCAAGCATGTTGATCATTCCGGGCCGACTTCGAGCCGAGCGAAGCGCGCAAAGATCAATTTCTGCATTAGCGCACATTGATTCGCCTGTGTCCGATTCGGCTAGGACTCTACCAGTGTAGTCCAAAATCATTGACCCACCATCGGTAGAGGACGAGGGGATATCTATACCAGCAATTCCGGCGCTGTTGGCCGACAAAATATAAGTCATATTTTCATATGCTCTGGCTCTTTTTGCCACCTGTTTTGGAGTTAAAGACGGGCTACCAACTTCGCTCGATGAATGACAAATAATTTCTGCTCCGCGCAAAGCAAGTGCTCGGGCAATCTCAGGAAAAAGGATCTCCTCTGAGGCAATCGCTGCCAGATTGCCGATATCAGTATTTACTACTGGAAACAGTGAATCTTCTCCGTATAGATCGATATAACGTTCAAGAAGATCATGTGGTGTTGGGGAGTACATAGAGATCAGACGCCGGTATCGCAAAATTATATTTCCGTTTGGGGCAATAATGAAACTAGTTTGAAAATAGATTTTTGGAAAATTATCATCTAGCTCATAGACGTTGCCAGATAAGTAAACGCCGTTATCTTGTGCGACTTTGCTCAGTTTCTCATACTCCTCACCGTCGGGACTGATGCAAGCGCGGCTAGCCCAGTCCATTATAGGCTCTCCCATCGGGAAACCAGTGAGGAAATATTCCGGAAGCACCACCAACTTGGTTACCAGTCCGCTGAACGAATTGATGAAGATCTTGCTTCCAGCAATAAGCTTGTTCAATTCTTCAATTGTCTGACTCATTTGCCGTCTGATTAATGTTGTTGTTTCCAGATTGTTAATCGCGCGACAAGTGGTTTGAAGGGCTAGTCCGGCAAATACGTTTGGAGCTTTGGTCATGTGCGAGTTCCTGCTAAAAGCTATTGACTAAAGTGGGAAAAGTTTTTTCCATGATAACTCTGCAAAAATAAAATTTCTTGATGCGCGGAGTAAAAATTGGCGGCTGATTTATATCGCAATAGCATAATTTGATTTTGCGTCTCGTAAGTCGGGCCCTTTAAATTATTTTTTAGCGCTGCAGGTTTAGGTTGCCTTTTAATTTAGTTTCCGCAGTATTTTTTGGCTTTGGTGAAACAGCTACCCTAGAACCGATATCGGCATTACTCCTCCACGATTGATAAAAGTTGATCTGGTTTGCAAGAACCGTGTCATACCAGACCGACCAACCCGAGAGGGTCCCATGCCTGAGTATCCAAACCCCATTTTTTCAGTTTCAGATAAAAATGCGGTGAGGCCAGCATCATTAACAGTTATTCCCCCCGCATTTATCCTTCCAGCAACTGCTATGGCTGAGTCTTCGGTGGGTCCAAAAACGGCTGCTGAAAGACCATACGTCGTGTCATTAGCCATTGCAATTGCTTCTTCCTCGGTTTTATAGGACATTACCGGCATAAGCGGTCCAAAGGTTTCTTCTGTCATTACTTTCATACCATGATTCACGTTGCTTAGCACTGTTGGGGCGATCCAGAGCCCCCCTTGTCGGTTTTCTATTATTCCACCACATTCAATGACTGCTCCCTTCGATATTGCGTCAGCAATGTGATCGCTTATAACTTTGGCTTGGTTTTTAAAGATCAGTGGGCCGATAATATCACGGCTTGGATCGCTCAGTGTTTCTGCAGCTTCTTCTGCTTTCTTCTTAAGTATTTGCAGAAAAGCTACGTAGTCAATTTCACTGACATAGATACGCTCGATCGATTGGCAGGCTTGCCCGGTAGCTGCGATAGAAGCGCGGAGAATAGCCGTGCTCGCGCGATCTAGGTCGCTTCCCTGCAATACAATCGCGGGATCTTTTCCACCCAGCTCGAGATAAGCGGGTATAAATTCTTTTGCAGCTGCTTGAGCAACTTTTTTGCCAGTCGTTACGCTGCCGGTAAAGGCGATAATATCGACCTGTCGCACTAATTCCTGTCCCAAACTGCTCCCTCCTGGCTTTATTGTCAGCACCATTGAAAGATCAGGCACGCCATCTATTGTTTCTGCGATTGGCTCTGCAAACCTCGGTGTAATTTCACTGGGCTTTACGAAAGCAGCACTGCCAGCTAAGAGGGCGGGTATAACGTCAATAAAAGACAGCAAAAGAGGAAAATTCCATGGGCTGATGGCTCCAAGTAGCGGAAATGGTTTATAGTTACATAAAATTTCGACTTCAGGCATAGAGGTCGATTTTTGATCTTTTGGTTCTAGCAATTCAGGCGCAAGATCACACCATTTTGAAATGGAATCTATGAGGGCCGTAAATTCAACAGTTGATAAGGAGCGTCGCCCTGTGTCTGTTGTCAGTGCATTGATGATGTCTTTTTGCTGTTGTTCGAGTGCTTGCTGCCACTGGCGCAGAACCTCAATTCGATGCATTAAAAGACATTCTTGCCAATTAACTTGATGTTGACGCAGCGATCTAAGGTGCTGAACTAATTCGCTTAGGCTTGGGGTGTTGAAGTGATAGTCAATTTTCCCTGTGCGGGGGTTGCGGACTGAGAGCTTTTTGAACTTCTTCGGTTGTATCATAATATTCTTATATGTTGACATTCAGTAAAAGAGTCCAAGCTTGATAATTAGACTTTTTGACCGCTGCATTATACAACCAAGCACCGGGTCTAACATGAAGCAGAGCAGTGCAAGATCAGTTTATGTCAAGTTGGGTCAGCTCATAATAGGTTTTCATATAACCCCCTGCAGTTGCCTTTAGGAGAATATAATCATCGTCCGCAGTGCACCAAACATCGTAAGGGGGATGTTCCTCGGGCAAGTTTCCAGCGGTACCAGTCACTTGGAAATGTCTTGCATTGAAACTGCCTGCTTGTACGTTCACATGCTCTTCCCCAACGTATACCAGAGAGAATCCTGTAACGAATAGTTGTGGACCCGTCGCTCCACGATGATCGGGAGAGGTCAGAAACATATTAGAGTAGGGGGTGGTCCCGGTGCCCTTGTCGAGATCATATAGTTTCATTAGGAGTGCGTCTCCTACTATGGGATGGGATTGCAACCAACTCACCTTGGCCGGAGTCTCTATCCGTTGGCTAATGCGACCATCTCTATGATTGAAGGTCTCGCACTCGGCATATTGGTCTCCGAAGCGCATCCAACCAGAGCCCTCAAATTTATTGCCCACAGTAAGTCTTACTGAACAATCTATTGGACTAGAGTCGCTGTTTCGCAGTGCCAGCGCTACGTCACGAATGACATTGGGCTCATCGTCAATTTCGCAGTGGGCTAGCAAGACATCGTTCCCGTCTGCTTGCTGAGTAAGCATGAAATATTCTCTACCTCTCTCTTCGCCCATTCGCTCCGGTTTGTGGCTGTAATAAGTTATGGTGCCTCGAATAGTTTTATGAGTCATGAGCTGCTCTCTATTAATTTGTTTGCGAATGATTCATGTGCTTTAGCCATTTCGTTAATGGTTTCGGAGACCGCTTGAAATCCGCGAACCCATTGCCACCAGCTTTTGACGAGTGGGATGTCTGATATGAGTTCATCCTCGCCGTTCCAAGAAGCCATCTCCAACGCATAGAAAAGGTGGGTCGAGAGACAAATATCGCCCGTCTGCATTTCCCGTTGATCATGCTCTGGCAGTTGATTTAGAAGTCGCTCTAATTTAGCGATTTCATCCCTTAAGTGCTGTAACTTTTTTATGGTTCCTTCATTAGCCTCCACTTGCGAAAAAAAGTCCGAAAACAGAGGTGAGAGTGCTGAAGTAAGGTGGTTATCTGTATACCTGATCAAAATCCCGTTATAGGCATTTGCTAAAAGATTTGCGGGTTTAAGTGCAGGGCTGGGGAACACAGATTCGAGGTAATCTAGAATCACTGTGGACTCACAAATGGTAGAGCCGTTTTCTAGCTCCAAAATTGGTATTTTCCCAAGCGGGAATGAGTCTTTAAAATGCTCTGTCCGCAATGGGATAGGTGGCTCAATGATTGCTACTGGTAGTTTTTTGTGACGAATTTGGATGCGCACACGGGCGGCAAAGGGCGAGTTATCCAGATTGTAGAGTTTCATGCGCTGTTCCTTCAACTTAGAGCCCTTAAATAGCTTTTTTGTAATGTCCTATTGTTATGCTATTGTAGCTATATGAAAACTGACTGACCAGACCATTGATGTCTATTGAAGCAGTTTGTTAGAGAGCAGTAAAAATCGGTTTTGACAAGGTTGCTATGGAAACAAGTCAAAAGACAGCTCGAGAAATCTATCAGGATCTGAAAGCTAACCCATCCAGAGCCCGTTTTGGTTTCGGGAAAAAACCTATCCTGATAAATGTAGATCTTCAAAAAGCTTACACTCGACCTGATTTGTTTGGAACTGCATATGAAACAGATCCAAATCAGATACATTATGTGAACGAGCTTGCCTCAAGATTCCGCAGCCGGGAATGGCCTGTCGTTTGGACGCATGTCGCTTACATGATGTCTGGCGAAGACTGCGGCGTTTGGGGAACTAGATCTGATACTCCTGACTCACTGCAAAATATCAAATCTGGCTCTGAACGAAGCGAATTAGATGATCGCCTCGATATAGTTAGTGAAAAAGATGTCATCTACTGCAAGAAAATGCCTTCAGCATTTTTCGAGACGCCGCTTCAGTCTCTTTGTGTTTATCACAGAATTGATACAGTTGTCATTACCGGCGGTTCGACATCCGGGTGCATTCGAGCGACTGCAGTTGATTCGCTTTCCAGAGGTTACCGGACGATCGTTCCAGAGGAGTGCGTTGCCGATAAGCATGAAAGTTATCATTTCTCTAATCTCACCGATTTAGCGATAAAGTATGCTGATGTAATGGATGTTAAAGACATTTTTGATTGGATAGAGCAGTAGTGTCTAAGTCGGTCATTTGGTTATCATGATAGATAGGTCATTTAAGGGTAATTGACTTGGATACAGCACACGAAGATCTTAATTTATATGAATATTGGCCTTACCACCAACGTCCAAAGATTGTGTGGCCCGGTGGGGCAAGATTAGCTTTTTGGGTTGCACCTAATATTGAGTTCTATGAAATTGATCCACCCATGAATCCATTCAGGAAACCATGGCCTAGGCCTTCACCTGCTGTGTCAGGCTATAGTATCCGTGACTATGGAAATCGCGTTGGTCACATGCGTCAGATGAAGTTATTGGACAAATATAAGATTCGGGGATCTATTTCGTTATCGGCAGCTATTTGCGACCACCACCCCGAAATTATTCAGATGTGTTGTGAGAGAGATTGGGAGTTCTTTAGCCATGGCGTTTACAACACTCGCTACACTTACGGATTATCTGAGGAGCAAGAGCGGGAGATGATTAGGGATGCGTGCAACACTATTGAGGAGCATACGGGAAAATTTCCTGCGGGTTATCTCGCACCAGCCTTGTCACACTCAGAGCATACCTTGGACTTATTTTCTGAGGAGGGAGGGTTATATACCTGTGACCTGTTTCATGATGACCAACCAACTCCTGTGCGCATTCGCAACGGGAAGAAATTTGTTTCAGTCCCTTACTCCCTTGAAATGAACGATACAATTGCTTACGTAGTGAATAAGATCGAACCGCGTCAGTATGGAAAAATAATCCAAGCAAATTTTGATCGTCTTTACCAAGAGGGTGAAGAGAGTGGGACTGTCATGTGCATTCCAACGCATAATTATCAGATTAGTTGCCCGCATCGGCTGCGTGCTTTTGAAGAAGCGTTAGAGTATATAACTGGCCATTCAGGGGTTTGGTTAGCGACCGGAAAAGAGATAGCAGAATACTTCATTGAAAACTACTACGAGTCTTCTATTGTGGATATAGACTCAAAAGCGAGAGAAGTAATTTGAGTCTAAACAAGAAATTTCTCGAGTACCCGCGCCGTGGTTATGGGATGGATCATGGTCGTTATGAGTGGTCCATGTTAATCGACCGGCCCAAGGTCGCGTGGCCCTCTGGGAAGAAGTTGGCGTTATGGGTAAACGTATGCTTGCAATTTTTTCCTGTAAATCAGAAAGGTAAACCATTCTTGCCATCTGGTGGATTGAGCATGCCTTATCCTGATTTGCGACACTTTACCTTGAGAGAGTACGGCAACAGAGTTGGTATTTATCGATTCCTAAAGGCTTTCGATAAGTATTCTATTAGACCCAGTTTTGCAATTAATTCTCGATTAGTTCAGCGTTACCCCTATCTGTTGGATGTCCTTAAAGAAAGGGGAGACGAAATTATTTGTCATGGGTTTCATATGGATGCGCTTCATTATGGAGGTCAAGACATCCATGAAGAAAGAGATCTGATTAAACGATCACTTGGCATCCTGAGAGAACTGAGCGGCCAGGACGTTAATGGTTGGATCAGCCCGGACAGAAGTGAAAGTGAAAACACTCCAGAGCTTTTGGTAGAGAATGAAGTGAAATACTTCTGCGATTGGGTAAACGACGATATGCCTTACCTTTTCTCAACTGCGAATGGCGACATTGTCGCTATGCCGCTTTCTCAAGAGCTCGAAGATAAGTTTATTCTAATGAATAACCACCATAGTGAGGACTCTTATGTAGACCAAATTTGTGATGCATGTGACTTTTTGCTGGCTGAATCTGAGGATCAGGGAGGAAGAATACTGTCTCTAAATATTCACCCTTGGATGCTGGGCCAACCTCACCGCATAGGCAAGTTGGAGCAAGTTTTGGAGTATGTAACCTCTCAGCCTGCAGTTTGGAGCGCGCCAGCCAATGAAATTCTTTCTTATTTCAAAGAATCTAATTCCCAATCACATGAACTTGGTGACTCCAAAGAAAGCTACGGTGGCTATGCCTATCCAATAAAAGTAGGCAAGGGTTCGCCCTAAGCTTAAAGATTTCTCTAGCCTATTCTCCGCTTCGGTATTTGGGCCCTCAGCCAGAATGCGGAACAGAATTGTCCACTCTCGCATAATAAAACGCAATATAAGACCGATGACGAGAAGCAATGCGAAGATACCAAGTTTTATGGAGAACCATTTTTGCATCTCTCCGGCCTCGAAGGGTCCATACCCTAAAAGGGACGAAATCGAACTTCCGAGCATAAGCGGAATTAGTAAATAACGTACCTTTTCGTCTAACATTGTTAGAAAGATGCCCCGGTCAGTCTCACGGTAGTAGAATGCAGCCCAGCATATACCTAGCCAGGCGAGCACGAATAGCCACATTGCCGTGAGGTAATGCCCCCCGAATGGTTGGACTCCCCAATGATGGCCCATGTGCAGTCCTATGGGCATTAGTAATATTATTCCTGTTCTGGCTGGAAGATCGATCAAGTATGCGGTGTTCATATGACGCATCCGCTCTTCCATGCTTAGATTACGATTTACGACATGACTTGATGTATGAAAGATACCCCACTCGCCACCAAGCCAGTAGACCATAGAGATGATATGAAGCCATTTGAGGATAGCTAGTTCAGTGATGCCCAAAAGTAATTGCCTCCGCTCAAAAAGTCACTATACGGGTGTTATTGACGTTCGATATGAGATATTCATATATCATTATTACATTGCCGCGCCTATCGCTCAACCACTTGAATAATGTGTAGTTCATCAAAAGATCCTTTTTTGAATGGGCTATATGCTATATGCTTAACGGGATATTAGCAGGGGTCTCAGCTGATTTGGGATAAATGCAGCATCCCTTACTCAAAAATACTTTCAGTGCCATTTTAATTTTTATTTAAGGTTTGTTGAAGAGCATGGATAGAACCACCCTCACTGCAACGGACACCTTATTTACAAAAAATATGCGCAAGAGGCTCGATGTGGCCTCGCCGACACCGCTTTATCATCAACTTTTCGTCCTTTTGAAGGGATTGATTCTCGACGGCACGCTTATTTTATCTCAGCAGATGCCCACAGAGGAGCAGTTAGCTCAAATATTCTCGGTTTCTCGAATCACAGCCAAACGAGCGATGGACGAACTAGGAAATGAAAACTTGGTGGAGCGCAGGCGAGGGAAAGGTACGCATGTCGTCTATGAGTATAAGCCAAAACCAGTGCAGGCACCGCTTACGGGTATGCTACAGGAAATTGAAACAATGGCTAGAAACTCCCGCGCGATTATTCATCTTTGCGATTTGATTCAACCCCCGCAAGTTATCAGAGATGAATTCGGTTTGTCAGTTGGAGAAACAGCACTGCATTTGGTTCGGGTCCGAGAAAGAGAGGGACATAAGTTTGGTCGTTATGTCAGTTGGACACACGGGGTTGATATTCCTGATGATCCCAATATCTTTGTAAATACACCTCGCCTGAGTTACTTTCGTCAAAATGGATTAGAGGTTACGCACGTCACACAGACACTAAGCGCTACTGAAGCAAATCATGAGACGGCTCAAGCTCTTGACATGCAGGAGGGGAGAGCATTGCTGAGTCTAGTCAGGCGGTCGTATAACAGAGTAGATAGTGAAGAACAACTGATTGATTATCTCGAGGTCTTATATAACCCTGAGCGCTTTCAGTACGCTATGGACCTCAAGTTGGAGTAGTTATCGAGCTAATGAATCTTTGTTGGCTTTTTATTAAGGACTCGTGAAACCGTGATTTTTAGAATACTTTTATTCATTACTTTAAAAGATTTCACCTCGAGCCCAACTTTTTTAGTTGATTCCAGATCCGGTAAACTTGACATGAGACATTAAATATTTTTGGAGAAATGCTACATGGCCTCTGTGCTTGGCCCAGTTTTAACCTCGACGCTCAACACGAGCGATTATGAAGGATGTTTGTCTGCTTGGTGTAACTACCTGGCACAAAAGGTTCATCTGGAGACACGACTTTCAGCAGTCGAGTCAGAAAGTTGGAGTGCCTCTCACTTGACAGGGAGTCGAGTAGCATGGCTCGAAAATGACTTAGGAGAGCCGTGGCTGAGAATTATAGAGGATCCATCTGCAAAGTCTTTTGAGCCTTTCTCCTGCTACGGTTGGTTATCACTTGAAATTTGTGTTGAGGATGTGGATGCTATTTATCAAGACCTGCGGGATTCGCCATTTAAAATTATCGGCCCCCCAGCTGATTTGGACATCAGTCCCGATATAAGAGCAATGCAAGTAATTGGACCAGCAAATGAAATATTGTATTTGACTCAGATTAAAGCACATGTCCCTGGATTTGAATTGCCTTTTGCCAGATGTCGTGTCGACCGTCTTTTCATTCCAGTGCTGGCCGCAGAAAATCGAGAGAATGCATTGAAGTTCTATACTTCATTTCCTCAAACGAATGGTATGCTGTTTGAAACCAAAATAACGGTTCTAAATCGATATCTTGCATTTCCAGCCAATCACCGCCATCCTCTCGCTACCATTCAAATTTCTGGACAGAACCTCATCGAGATCGATCAGGTTACCGGTTTGAAATCAATCTCTTGCGCCAAACGTCTGGAAAGTGAAGGGATAACGGTTATGACTTTTGCGCTACGCGATTTTTTTGAACTCACAGACTTGGCTGAAAGGTACACAATTCCTAATGGCCCATTTGCTGGGAAAAGTGCCGTGCTTGTAAGAGGATCCAGCAATGAAAATATAGAGCTGATGGAATTCGACTCTCTAATGGAGCTGGAAACGGAGTGATAAAAAGACATAGGAACGTCTATATCATAATGTGAGATTCAGATGTTTAAAGTTTTTCTTTGTCCATCTATTAGTCATGGTGATGAGGACTATCGGGATTATGATGATTGTGGCCATGCCAATGGTCATGTCTCGTCCCATCTGAATGGTGTTCATTGTCATGTTCGTGTCCAGAATCTCCTCGGCGCTGCATGGTTTGCTCAAAATCCTCTGGACCATGGGGGTGGTTATGGTCATAACTAATGGCCCATTTATAAAGTAGTGGGTCCCTTTGGTATAATCTTGCACCCGCTCGGTTCTGATTTTCAATTGGGGTTGACCACGGGTTGTAATGAAAGTAGTTGAACAACTTAGAATCAACTCGTCCAAGGGCTATACACCCATACTCCGAAGCAAAAGCGCCATGGTTTATATACGCTGGCCGCCAGAAATAACCACCGGTTGGAACTTCACCAAACTGCATCATCCAAGAGGTACCCCAAAGGTGATAGGATTCTTCTGCGCAATCATGATAAGAAATATTATCTTGCTTGAATGCTGGTGTCATGCAGTACAGAAAAGTCATAGCATGCGATATCGGATTGTAGTTCAGTAGTTTGATTAAGCAACCGGCAGCCACTGAAGGTTTGGTAACGTTGCCCATTGCCCAAGGCAGGTCCATGTATGAGTCTATATTGTGAAACAGGTCAACCTGTGCGAGAGCATGATGCTGTGTTGAGGGCTCGAGGCTGGGTTCTCCGGTGTTGTACATCATTAGTACCAGACAGCCTTGTTGGGTAGTCATCATGGGCATTGCATACCCAGCTGGGATGTAGAAATAGTGACCCTTTCGGCACACTTTCTCGCCGACTTGCAATTCGCCCTCTATCACAATCATCTCCATTTCCGACCAGGAGAATCCTGGGGGTTGTTGATAGCCGCCGGCGAGTTGCACGGTCATACTACATGCTCCGGTGTCGTTATCGAGACTGAGCATCTTGTAGCTCATTCCAGAGGAAAAACCGGGAAGTTTCATATTCTTAAAGTGAACGTCTCGATCGCAGAACGGTTCAATATGTGGCCGTGCCATAGCTTTGCTCCTGATTAATTGGATACTTTCCTTAATTTGTTGTCGTGGAAGTCATTCACCGTCGATCCCATACTTCCAAACTACTTTGTCTTCCCGACCTTCTGGCTTTACTGGCAAGTCACTTGACTTTATGACTATTTTATCGTCGCCATCTTGGTTGAAACCATGTTTTGTGAGTCGATCAAAGAATTCTTGGTACCACTTCTCGCGCATTGGTGCAAGGTCAGCCATTGCGCCTTCGACTGCTAAATATCGCTCCTCTTGTTCGGCTATTTCTTCTTCAAGCCATGCTTTAACTTCCGGCGTTACATCGTGTTCTATAAATAGATTCTTAAATGTCATTTCTAGTTTCCTGTGGACGAGTTAAAAGATCGTATTTCACCATTCTTTAGCAGGTCTTCAATAGTTTCCTTATCAAAACCGGCTTCTGATAATACTTCGACAGTGTGCTCACCTAATCTTGGGGCCAAATAACGAATTGATGTCGGGGTTTTGTCAAAATTGATAGGTGAACCTGCCAGTCGTATTTGGCCTTCAGTTGGGTGATCGAATTCCTGCCAAAATTCCGATGCGACTAGCTGGGGATCTTCAATCAGATCATCGAGAGAGTTTACCACCATAAAAGGAATTTTGGTGTCGCCCAACAGATCAAGCCATTGATCGCGGGTGCGAGACGAGATTATCTCCGAGGTAAGTCGGTAGGACTCGTCGATATTTTTTAACCGACTCGCCATATCGATAAAACGATCGTCTTTAATTAATTCTTTACGTTCAGAGATTTCACAGAAAGTTTTCCAGTGATTATCCCAGTATGGAAGGACTGCCAAATATTGGCCATCTTTAGTTTTATAAGGACGCCGATGCTTTGCCATCAGGCGAGTATAGCCTGCTTTCCCTAAAGGAGGCCTAAAGGCTTGTCCCCAAAGATGCTCAACCATCGTGAATGACACCATTGTCTCGAACATCGGGACTTCTAGTTGCTGCCCCTCGCCCGTTCGTTGCTTATGAAATAAAGCTGCCAAGACCGCCTGCACTACCATTAGACCGGTAGTTTTATCACAAATAATAGTTGGCAAATATCTCGGATCACCTTCTGTCATGCTCTGCAATATGGCAATACCGCTGGCTGCTTGAATGGAATCGTCCAGTGCACCTTTACTACCGTAAGGCCCTTTTTTGCTATACCCATAAGTGCCACAGTAGATAATCTCGGGATTAATTGCTTTTACGTCTTCATAGTCTATACCTAAGCGACGCATAGCCTGCGGCCGGAAATTATGCACGACTACGTCTGCGGTTTTGATTATCTGCATTGCAGCATTTTTACCGCTCTCCGATTTTAAATTGATTGAGACTGATCTTTTATTGCGGTTGCATGAAAGGTAAAGGGCGCTCATGTCTTTACTATTTCGATAGGGTCCTAAATTACGATTGGTGTCTCCATTCAAAGGTTCGATTTTTATGATGTCAGCACCAAGGTCTCCCAGCATTTGGCAGGCATAAGGGCCCAAAACGACGCTTGTCATTTCTACTACGCGCACGCCATCCAGAGCGCCGGTCATTGAATGCGGTCCTCAAGTCCGTAAAGCTTAAGCACATTGTCCCGAACAAATTTTTTTCTCACGTGTGGCTTAAGTTGAAAATCATCAATCTCATCAAGTGTCCTTTTGAATCTCAGAACAGGAAAATCTGTACCAAAAATTACTTTGTCTTGACCATAAGAATTAATATATCTAACTACACTTTCCGGCCAATATTTTGGACTGTGTGCATCGGTGCAGATAAATACGTTATCGTGCTTCCAGGCCATTGCGATCATTTCATCTTGCCAGGGTATACCTACATGAGAACCTATGAGTTTAAGTTCCGGGAGATCACAAGCAATATCGTCGAGATACATGGGACGCCCGACTGATCGACAACGGTGTTCATTGGAGTAGATTAGAGACTGACCAACTTGCATTTGAATGGGCACGTCAAGCTCAATACATTTGGCATAAAAAGGATAGTAACGGGCTTGATTCGGCTCTAAGTCATACCAATGAGGGTATAAGTGAGCGCCGATAAAACCCATATTAACTATTGCATCTTCAAGTGCTCTGACACCTTCCATACCCATAAAAGGATCAATTCCAATTAGACCAAAGAAACGATCTGGATACTTTTCAACGGCATCGGCAACCACTTTGGCTGGCATGTGGTAACAACCTGGCAATCCCTTGCGGCCTGCTTTGGCGGCGACGAGAAAAGCGCACTGTATGCGTGCTTCATCCATTGCCGCAATCATCTCTTCTAGACTGATACCGGTGCTGCTATGTTCCCCCTTCACTTTTCCAACAAAAAAATCGTCAGTCCAGCCGGGGCGATGAGAGAGTGCCTCTCTGGTCCAAATGTTAGCAATTGCATCAATCGCTTTGTAATTAGTTTCCATTCGTTAGTTCGCTCCGCCTGCAATTGACTTGGCTAGAACTGATAGTTTACTGTCATTCACGAAATGTTTAAATTTTTCTTTTATTTGAAATATTAAAAAGACACAAACTTGTTCGGTATTTTTGGTAACCTCGATACCTATTCCGCGTGGATAGCTCTGCGTGACTGGCATATTAAGGTGTAAGTTGAAACTAAATGCTATAATAGCATATCTATATATCAATTGTGGCGTATATTAGATTAATTCGTTGCCTAAACTAAAGGTCGGCTAGGATAAATATTTCATACCATGACTAGAACCTTGTTCGAAAAGCTCTGGGAAATTCATGAGGTAGCCTTGTTTGATAATGGTGAGAGTTTAATTCGAATTGATCGTGTATTTCTGCATGAACGCACTGGCAGCATTGCTTTACAAGGTTTGGAGGAAAAAGGCAGATCAGTCGCAAACCCAAAGCATGTGTTTTGCACCATGGATCATATTGTAGATACGAAGCCTGGACGCAGCGATTCCACTCAAATGCCTAGCGGTAAAGATTTCATTACTGCCACGAGAAACTCAGCTAGACGGGCTGATATTGAGCTATTTGACCTCGATAGTCAGTTCCAAGGGATTGTGCATGTTATTTCGCCAGAGTTGGGGATTGCGCTTCCCGGCTCTACGGTCGTCTGTCCCGACAGCCATACTTGCACTCTTGGAGGAATTGGTGCGCTAGCATGGGGTATAGGCTCGAGCGAAGCTGAGCACGCGATGGCTACCAACACCTTGAGAGGGAAGAAGCCAAAAACGCTTCGTGTCAACTTCGAGGGCGCCTTGGCTCCCAGCGTTACTGCTAAAGATATGATCTTACATTTAATTAGTTGTTTCGGGTCGGATGGGGGGGCAGGTTGCGCATGTGAGTTTGCCGGGCCAGCTGTGCGCGAGTTGTCCATTGAGGAGCGGATGACATTATGCAATATGGCGGTTGAATTTTCGGCTTTCACTGGCTTAGTGGCAGTAGATGAAAAAACTATAGAATACTCAAGCAATCGGAAATTTTCTCCAAAAGCGCATCTGATCGCCGCTGCGATCGATCATTGGAGAAGTTTGAAGAGCGATGAAAATGCAGTTTTTGATAATGAGATTACCATCTGCTGCAATGACATAAAACCCACAGTGACTTGGGGTACAAGTCCGCAGCACGCGCTGAGTATAGATGCCTTTATTCCAAGCCCCTTGCACATTGAGAATGCCGAAACAAAAGAGTCTTGGTCAAGAGCGCTAGATTATATGGATCTGATGCCTGAAACTCCGATCACTAGCATTAAGATTGATTGCGCATTCATCGGATCTTGCACTAATAGTCGGATTGGCGATTTGCGAAAGGCAGCGGCATTTCTGCGCGGTAAAAAAGTTTCTCCTTGGGTAAAAGCAGTTTGTGTTCCCGGATCAACGCAGGTTAAAAAGGAGGCAGAGAAAGAGGGTTTAGATGAAGTTTTTACGGCTGCTGGGTTTGAATGGCGCGAATCCGGCTGTTCGATGTGCTTTTATGCCGGTGGCGAAACCTTCGGACCCAACAAGCGCGTCATTTCTACGACGAATCGAAACTTCGAGGGCCGTCAAGGACCTGGAACCCGGACCCACTTGGCGAGTCCTTTGACAGTGGTCGCCTCAGCTTGTAGCGGCTACATTTGCAGTGCTGAAAACTGACAATGGAACCATTTAAAACATTCCGAGGTGTTGGAGCTCCTTTGCTCCGTGAAAACATTGATACCGATGCAATAATTCCGTCTCGAGAAATGCAGAAGGTGGCCAAATCTGGTTTAAGTGCGGGACTCTTTGCTGGGTGGCGTTACAAAGATCCTATTAGCCGACAGATTAACCCAGAATTCGTTCTGAATAAAACCGACTATCAAAATACTCAAATCATTCTGGCCGGAAAAAATTTTGGTTGTGGCTCTTCTCGTGAGCATGCAGTTTGGGCACTAAAAGAATTTGGAATAAAGGCTGTAATCGCTCCCTCTTTCGGACGTATCTTTCTCGGCAATTGCATCCGAAATTGCATCCTACCCATAAGCCTGCCCGGGGATCAGTTAAAGGAGCTAATAAGTGCTACTGAAATCGATCCGCAAAAATTCCTGATCCAAGTCGATCTCTTGTCACAATGTATAGAGGTAGTTGGCCTTGTTAAATTTAATTTTGAGTTTGATCAAGCAAGCAAAGAGATTCTCCTCGAGGGGCTGGATCCCATATCTCTCACGGAGAGGAGTTCCCGCGAGATTATCAATTTCGAGGAACTGGATCGAGAAAATCGTCCCTGGATATACCTCTGAGTCTCTAAGGAGTCTAAGATCTACTTATTTGTGTCTGTAAAATGCGAAATACCAGCAGTCACGATGCCATCCATAATCATTTTATCTATATCTTCCTGAGAGTATCCTAAGTCTTGCAGGATCTGACCGCCATTATAACCTTGGATTGGGATGTCTCGACGCAAACCTAGCCTTTTTGATCCAATTTCGATCGGCAACGCAGGCAGTTTGGTCTTAATACTGGTCTTGTTAGGTTTTGGGACTGTTAAAGGCACCAATCCCCCGCCTAGGTTAAGGTGTGGGTCATCAAATAAATCGGTTGGACGATTTATGGGTGCAAAAGGGACGCCCGCTTTCTCAAGTCTTTTAATCAATACTTGTTTAGTCATGTTGCCGAATAGGTCATTTAAGACTGGCAAAATTGATGAACGCTGCTCTACCCGATCGTTATTGCGCTGAAGTGCTGGATCGTTGCCAAATGACTCAAGCTTGAATTCGCGGCAGAACTTTACCCAAAGTGTATCACTGACGATACCGACAAATAGTCTATGGCCATCCTTCGTAGCGAAGATATCATAGACTGACCACGCTGATTGTCTAACCGACATTGGAGGGGCTTGTTCTCCAGACACTATTTCTTGAGCCATATGCTGCCCTACCATGAAGGCAGTTGTTTCAAATAGCGAACTTGTAACTTGTTCTCCCTTGCCCGTTTTATGACGTCTCTCAAGTGATGCTAATATAGCAATCACGCCAAACATGCCGCCAGCTATATCTATTACCGAGGATCCTGCACGCATTGGTTTATCTGGCAAGCCTGTCATATAGGCCAGCCCACCCATCATCTGAGCAACTTCATCTAATGCGGTGCGATTTTGGTAAGGTCCAGAGAGAAATCCTTTTAATGAGCAGTATATAAGTCTATCGTTAGATTGGTTTAATTGCTCATAACCTAATCCCAAATCTGACATTACGCCGGCTCTAAAGTTCTCAATTAGGACATCGGACTGACTAATGATTTCCAAAACCAGTTGTTTTCCTTTTTTGCTTTTTAGGTCAACACAAAGGCTCTTCTTGTTACGGTTATACATCGGGAAATATCCTGCTCCTGAGCCCTTAAGTCGTCGAGTGTTATCACCGAGGGGCGGTTCCACCTTCACAACATCAGCGCCCAAATCGGCAAGGATCAGTCCTGCGGTTGGACCCATCACCATGTGACTGAATTCGACGACCTTAATACCTTCGAGGGGCAGATTACTGTGATCCATAATAGTGTGATGTTTAGGCAATTTGATTATGAAGTAAGATTGAAGATCCTTAATGTATGTTATTATGACATAACAATATACCAATTGTTTTTAATTTATCTGTTTAGAGAGTGAAGTTAGTGAAGAAGATTGACGTGCTAGTGAGCGAGGTAGGCCCAAGAGATGGACTCCAGAGCTTGAAGTCGGTGATGCCCACCGAAGTCAAAAAGGCGTGGATTCAGGCGCAGTTTGAAGCAGGCACCCAAGAGATAGAGGTCGGTTCATTTGTGTCATCGAAAATTTTTCCTCAGTTGGCAGATACTCCCGAAATAGTTGCGTTTTCCAGAGGTCTGAAAGGACTTCATGTGGCTGTTCTAGTCCCAAATTTAAAAGGGTTACGTAACGCTGTCGAGTCCGGCGCGCACAAAATTTCTATACCTTTTTCTGTAAGCGAAACCCATTCCTTTCATAATTTGCGACGATCACATCAACAAATGTTTGATGAGATTGAGTCCTGTGTTGATTTCTTGGAGACACTGCCCAGGCAAGAGCGACCAGATTTTGAGGTTGGGTTGTCCACCGCATTTGGGTGTGCTCTGGAGGGCAAAGTACCAGCGAAAAAGGTTATAGGCATTGCAGAAAAGGTTATAGAGTTAGGGGTTGATGAAGTTTGTCTCTCCGATACTGCAGGTAGCGGCAATCCAAGTCAACTCAAAAGTTTGGCAGAGGGTATATGGCAAAATTGCGGCCGAGAGAAGCTAAAAAGTGTGCACCTGCATAACACTCGTGGTCAAGGTTTAGCTAATGCCTTAATGGCAGTTCAAATTGGTATATCGACCATTGATAGTTCTATGGGAGGTATAGGCGGGTGCCCATTTTCGCCGGGAGCCAGTGGAAACATTGTCACTGAAGACCTTGTTTTTATGTTGGAGTCTATGGGCTTGAATACCGGAATTGATATTGAAGAACTGCTGGTTGTGCGAGATATGATAAAAAATGCTTTGCCTCAGGAAAAACTTTATGGTTTTACCCCCGAGTCGGGCCTGCCTTTGGGATTCTGTGGTGCATCTCAATGATAGAAGAATAGATGCTTTGATGCTACTGTGGAGATGAGCAAGCTTAATAGGAAGATTACGACAGAACTATGTAAGATCTATAATTTCTGAGGAAACTTTGGTGATTGAAGCAGCAGTAGATGAATCCAAACAGGAGGTCACAAATGGTTGGCCAATCGTTTCTGCATCTGCAGTGGGTATCGGACTTGGTATGTCCCCCTTACCTTTTTATACCATTGGCGTTTTTGTTGGCCCTATTTCGCAAGAATTTGGGTGGCCGCCGTCAAAGGTGTTATCGGCCACCGCCGCATATTGCTTAGCGCTTTTTATCGTGGCTCCTTTTATCGGTATGATTACAGACCGGTTTGGTGCCCGAAAAGTTGTCCTTGTTTCCATCATTACATTTGGCATCTCAATGATGCTGCAATCATTGCATACAGGTTCGTTCGGGCTTTATCTTTTTTTATGGGCATTAATAGCGATGTTTGGTGCAGGTACACTGCCAATCACTTTCACGAAAGCAGTTAACAATTGGTTTGATACTCACCGTGGTAAGGCGCTGGGCATGACACTAGTATCCACTGGTATCTTTGGAGCCTTAGCTAAGTTCTTTGCTGCTGAGATTACATTGCTTTATGGGTGGCGGGTCGCTTATGTTGCTCTGGGAATGTTGCCCATTCTGATAGCGTTTCCCATTGCGTTAGTTGCCTTTCGTGATACCTGTGACGCACCGGCTCCGGAATCGAACTTTGTAAGATTTAAACTACCCACATTAGCATGCTCATTCGCGGGGATGGCTATACTCAGTTACTATGTTTTGGAGTTTATTTTTTCTTCAGTTGAGGCGAGCGGATGGAAGCTGCAGTATATTACTGGAGTTGCTTTCCTAGCAATTGTTTTCGTGCCTCTGCTGATGCTTACTTTTGGGCGGCTAGTTAGCGATGCATCCATCCGAAAGGTTGAAAGTAAATTAACTTCAGAAAATGAAGAGCTGTATGGGTTTACTTTTGCTGAGGTGATCAAGCAGTGGCGGTTTTGGATGTTGGCGGTCTGCTTTTTAGTAATTTCGGTATCCATCGGAGCAGTCATCCCTAATTTAGAACAAATTTTTGTATCAAAGGGTTTTTCTCTCTCGGAAGCGGTTGGCATTGCAATATTAACTGGTCTGGCGGTATTGGGTGGGCGAGTCATCGGCGGTTTTCTTATCGACTTCTTTTGGGCGCCAGGAGTGGCATTTTTCTTCCTATCTTCGCCTGCAATAGCGCTATATATGCTCTCGGGAGATTCTGTCAGTGCTGAAATGGCAACGATTGCGGTGCTAATGATAGGTTTTGGAGCTGGTGTTGAATACGACTTTTTGGCATATCTGGTAGCTAAATACTTTGGTTTGAGACACTATGCAAGTATTTATGGGGTGCTTTATTCGTTCTTCGGACTGGGTGCTGGTTTGGGGCCACCTCTTTTATCTCATCTCGCAGAACAAGAGGGCGCATGGGGTTATGTTTTAGTTTACTCAGCGATAGCTCTAGTGGTCTTTTCCATACCCCTATTGTCCCTCGGAAAATATCGAGAATTTAAGGGGAATTAACTTGGTCTGGGTTGTGGCTATATTGGTTCCCAACAAACTAGTTCGAACTCCGCTGAAGAAGCCGCTTGGATTGACATCAACTATCTAAAAAGTCGAGTATTTCTTGCGCAACCTGCTCTGGAAAAACATCTAAAACACCATGCCCCCAGTCGGGATAATCTTTTCTATAGCCATTTGATATCAGCTTATCTGCCCTCATTGAGTGAACATAGAGGTCATCTTTTAAATTCATTATCAAGAGCGGCTGGACTAACTCAGCTATTCTGCTTGCGTAGATCTCTGTGTTTTTGAAAGCAGCACGGTGTCCCCACTCATAGTTCTCTCCTCCACGCATGTTTTCGGCCATTGAACGTGCTGCCATCTCAAATGTCATGCCCGGCCCTCGATATTGCATGATTCGTGACCACATAACTTTGAAACGTTTACCCTCGCTATCTAATGGAATTGGTGAAAAGTATTCGTTGAGTTTAAGCTTTTCTTCTGGTGTGAAAATAGGTGCAGAAATGTTAACGAGCTTTTTTATGAGATCAGGCCGTTGGAAGGCGATTTCTGCTGCGACCATTGAACCAGTGTGATAGCCGACAAGGTGAGTGGGCCCGGTATCCAGATCTTCAAGTAGTTGAAGTATTACTCTGGCGTAATCTTCAATCTCGATATGAGGCTCTGCCGGAGGAGGATCTGATTCTCCATAACCCGGATAATCTGGCGCAACAACCAGTCTTTCCTTGGCAAGATGCGGAATAGTTTTTGCAAAGGACTGGCTAGATTTAGGTACCATATGAAGACATACAATGGTTGGCTTATTTGACTTCTCTCCAACTGATCGGAAATGAAGTTGTCCATATTCGCTGTCGATGTAAGCTTTTCGTGGTGATTTCATAATTTAATACATATGCAAAAAGAATCAGTAGTAATGGTCTGGCGCTTCAAGTAAAAGGAAATTAGTGACATACCCCAGCGCCAAATTCATAAATCGTGCGAACCAATTTAGATCTAGTAATTAATCATCAGCCGGAACTAAAAAATACTTCTTGGATTCGATAGTCGAAGACAATGGTATATCATTGAACAAGGTTACAGCAAAAACATTTACTCAGTTGTTATTGGTGGCTGACTCAAAGAAGGAAATCTTGGCATGTCGACTTATGAGTTAATACTGCTGCTTCACATTATTCTATTTTGTTACTGGTTAGGGGGCGACGTTGGCGTCTTCTATTCTAGCAATTTTGTTGTCAACGGGGATCTGAGTCGAGAGACCCGCCTGATTGCTGCACGAATAATGCTTGGGTGTGACCTCATACCAAAAGTGTGTATGACGCTTATGCTTACTGTGGGGGGAATCTTGACTGAATTCCACGGCGTGTACCACTCATCATGGCAAATGTTGCTTATTCTGCTGCTGGGACCGTTCTGGTTAACAATGGTTCTAACCCTTCATTTCAAACATAACGCGACCTATATACCAATGCTCACAAAGTTCGATTTTTACTTCCGCTGGGTGTTAGTGGCGGCTATTATCTCATCGACAGCTTATGCCATATCTGTGGGTCGACTGGAGGATAATTCATGGATAGCCATTAAGTTGCTTGGTTTTGCCTTCTTGGTTTTTTGTGGCTTAATGATAAGGGTCAATTTGTCGGGCTTTAGTGCCACATATATCAAAATTCTGGCATCAGAGTACACTCAAGAAGATAACCAGAGGATGGCAGATAGTCTCAAGGCTGTCAAACCTTGGGTTGTCACGATTTGGGTGGTTCTTGTGTTAGAAGCGGCCCTTGGCGTTGCTAAACCGGACTTATTTTGATTAGTTAATGACCAACTTTAGTGTTATGAGTCGACGCCGCGAGAACTGAATATTATGCGATTTCTAATAGTTCCCGCTCTTGCATTTCTTTTTCATTACCAAGTCACTCCTCCGATCCAATTCCCTGCAGCTGGCACAAATCTTACGAAAGAACACGATTTATATACTCCACGCATGTGGTAAGGATCGTTCTCAAGAAGTTTTTTAGCGGATGCTAATTCGTCTGTCTTGTATATAAAGCAACTGCCGCTATATTGATCTCCGAATTTAATCGTGGGCCCTGCCACACAGATCTTTCCGAGAACGTCCTCTATATATTTTAGGTGCTCTTGAAGATACTGATTGCGTAACGTCTCTCCGTCGAATGAATCGTTGCATAAAACCAGATACGGCATATTAGGGCCCTCATGTCTTTTTTAAGAGAAACAATTCCTGGATGTCGATCACTCGAGTTCTTCGAAGAACTCAAGCCAGCTGCCGTTGGGTGATTGAATAGTGAATCTCTTCGCTTGTCCATATGGTGGCATAGAGACAACACTGATGGCTGTATCGATATTATGATTTCCAAGGTGTCTTGCAAGTGAATCAATCCCTTTCACAGGAAACCTCAGCATAAGGATGCCAATATTTGGCGGCTTGGCTTTTGAGGCAAAATCTCGACCTGTTACTCTATCAAATGACAATAACTCCACGGATCCCTCATTAGAACCCTCAGGATGCAATATCCATATCTCCCTTTCGTTTGATTTAGCTATGTTACCAGGAAGTCCTAGCACATTCTGCCCGTCGTCGCTGCTTCTACTTTTAGTGTGTAGGTATTTTTTAAACCCGAGAATATCCATATAGAAATGTCTAGACGCCTCCATATCGGACACTATCTGTGTGGAGTTAAACGTGCGGCTAAATTCTCTCAAATTTGGCCAGCCCACCAGCTTTGGTTGATGTCTTTGAATCAGGGCAATAGCCATGCCATCAGGTTCCCGAGCGATCCATTCAGTCACATGAAATTTGCCAAGTTTAAAAGCATGGGGATCCGAATAACCCCACCAACCTTGATTTTGCATTTCTTGAAACTTTTTTTCTAGGTCCCTCACGCGAACATTAAAATCAAAAATGCCCCCGGTGTCCCAGGCTTGATCATTAGAGCGTATACGATCCTGAGCGGCATTATCAAATTTGAGTAATCTTACAAACCCGCTTTGGTCACCTTCATTAGCCCAGAGTTCCTCGGTTGCTGAGACTGTATCTTTAAGCCCCCAGGCTGAAATTTGACGCTTATCTAAGGAACCTGAGTAACGGTTCTCCCAACCTGCAGTCTGTTTAAGAAATCTCTGATGTCGGTTCAGATTAAATACGCTAACGAGGACCTCTCGCCATCCCAAAACGGCAAAGGATTTTGTCTCAGGACCCGATGATGATATAGACATGACTGCAATTATAATCAGAGTAATATATTTGGCGAGTCTTATTGTTTAGCTTGAAAACAGCTCGATCAAAAAACTATTCGAGGCTAATATCGTGTTGGAAAGAGGTTTTCTAATTGGTTGGGTAATGCCGAGGAGGCGGAGAGACCATATGGATTAGTGTTGCCATATAACCATTCGACTACCCAATGTATGATGAGTCTGATTGGTTGGATGATCGCTGAGTCGAGAAAAAGTAGATATGTCGCTGCGCTAAGGTAGTTTTTCAATTTCATGTTTTTTCGGGTTTTAGGGCAAGGGACAATGGAGATGATTTTCCTCTGATCTAAGACATGTATAGTAGCCAAGTCACATCAGAAAATATTGGAGACGTATTATGACCGCTTATCTAGTTGTCCACGCCACATTGACTGATCCTAACCGTTTTAGGAGCTACAGCGATATAGTTCCGCAATTAGTTAGAGATTTTGGTGGGGAGTATATCGTTCTAGGCGGTGACAACGAAGTTCTTGAAGGAGAGTGGAGCGGCGCTCGGTTGGTTATTCATAGGTGGCCCGATAGGAAATCGGCTAAATTATTTTGGAATTCTCCGCAATATCAAAAAGCAAAAAAATTGAGGGAGGGCACAGGCCAATTCAAAGTGATGTTGGTGGAAGGACTAGTAAACGAGGCGTTAAAATAGGTCCGAAAAGTTTCACGCTAAAACTGGAACCAGCTTCATGAGTGGAGTAAGGAGAAAGATATTTTGTCACGTTTCAAACCGATCGAATTAGCTGCGATAGATCCTGCAACAATTGAACTGATTGCGACTGCAGAGGACCTGATGGGGTTCAAGCCGAATGATGCGCTGACTATGGCGCGCATGCCAGGGCTTGTCCAAGGGGTCTCAGCTTTAATAAATGCAGTATATAGACCAGGCAAGGTAGATTCTGGCCTGAAACGGCTTATTGGATTTGTGTGTAGTTCCGTTAATGAGTGTCATTATTGTATGGCGCATGTTGCTAGTTCAGCACAAGATAATGGCATCACTCGCGAGAAGCTTATTGCGCTCGAGGAATATGAAACCAATAATTTTTTTACCGACCGCGA
>MDTD01006860.1_pt1 | contig 24904 bp, 25 predicted proteins | sample 811221 | NCBI WGS metagenome assembly MDTD01 (sample SAMN05326646, study PRJNA326480) | marine metagenome | isolation source: seawater | place: Pacific Ocean: South West | collected 2011 | reverse complement strand
TTAAAATCTACATTTGAATAAAAAAAGTTATCAGTAATTATAATATTTTTACTTTTGTAAACCTCATCAAGATTATATGAGCTAATTTGGTCATAATAATACTCCCAAGAATTAAGGGTATTAAATATTTTTTTGTTCTCGTTATAAATTGTTGTGTAGTTTTCCATGTCAACAATTGGGATAAAACCCATATCTAAGGCAATTTTAATATGGTTTATCACGAACGTCAGATTCGAAAAAATACCATAACCAGGGTGTCTTTGAATTATATAAAAATTTTTTTCAGGATTTAAGCTACCACCAACTACGTTAAAAATTTTTCTTTTTTTTATAACATTTTTAGCGCTCACAATTGGTGAGTATTCTTTAGTTTTGAAAACTTTAAAAACTATATTCCTTAAAATTTGTTTAATAGAATTTTTTTCCATTTTAAAGGTTTTCCTTCAAAAAATATTGTTAAATAAATATATATTCTATATACATAACTTCTTAATTAATAAAATAAATCATAATATTGTTTAAAATATGTATTGGCCATTACAAGAAAATTTCTTGGATCAAAGATCAGTTAATAGTCTTTGCAATTTTATAAAAAGAAATAAAAGATTAACACAATTTAAAAAAGTAAAAGAATTTGAGAATAAATTCGCCAAATGGAACGGAAGTAAATACTCTGTATTTGTGAATTCAGGTAGTTCTGCAAACCTTTTAATAATCCAATGTGCCAAAGAATTGTACAAATGGAAAAGTGGAGATGAAATTATAGTACCAGCGGTAACATGGCCAACTACAATTACTCCAGTTTTACAAGCTGGTTTAAAGCCAGTTTTTGTTGATGTGAATTTAAATGATTTTTCCTATGATTATAAAAAACTTTCATCTGCTATTACAAAAAAAACAAAAGCAATATTTTTGGCTCATCTAATTGGATTCCCATCAAATATAAAAAAAATTAAAAATTTAATTAAAAATAAAAAAATTGAAATTTTAGAAGATTGTTGTGAGTCTCAAGGAGCAAAAATTTTTAATAAAAAAATTGGCAATTTTGGAATTGGTGGTAGCTTTAGTTTTTATTGGGGACATCATATGAGCACCATTGAAGGAGGAATGATTACTACAAATAATAAAAAATTTTATGATCTTTGTTTATTAAAAAGATCTCATGGATTAGCAAGAGAATTACTTATTTCTGATCAAAAAAAAATTAAAAAAAAATATCCTCAAAGAGATTTTAAATTTTTATTTCTTAGTGATGGTTATAACTTGAGATCTACTGAGATAAATGCTTTTCTTGGTATTCAAATGTTAAAAAAAATAGATAGCTGGATTAAAATTAGGAATGAAAATTACAAAAATTTTATAAAGATAATTAAAAAACATAATAAAAATTTTTTGGTACCTTTTCAAAATAAAGATAAAATATCATCATTTGTTTTACCATTTATACTTAAAAATTATAAATTAAAAAAAAATTTGGAGGCTGTCCTAAATAAAAATGGAATTGAGTCAAGACCCTTTATTGCTGGAAACCTATTGAAGCAACCGTTTTTAAAGAATTATAAAAATACCGGTTTTTCAAATTCTAACTTTGTAGATACAAATTGTTTTTACATCGGTAATAATCAATTTGTAAATAAATCAAGGTTAAAAAAGCTGGAGCAAATATTAAGAAAATTTTTTTAGTTCTTTTATTACTTTTTCAAAATTTTCATTCGTAAAACCTAATTTTTTATCATGATCTTTTTTATTTCCGTAATTTGTTAAAAATTTAAATGGTACCGATATATTTCTAATTTTTAATCTTTTATTTTTAAATGAATTATTAATTTCACTGTTGATTGCTCCACTGTAAAAAGGTTCTATAATTAAGATTGAAGAATCTTTTCTAAGTATTTTTTGAAAAACTTTATGATCAAAGGGCCTTAAAGTGGTTAAATAAATAAGATTTAACTTATATTTTTTTATCAAAGGATAAATATTATTTAGCACTGGACCTATTGCGACAATAGTAATTTTAGATTTGTTATTTATATAATTTGATTTTCCAAATTTTACTTTAAATTTTTTATCATTTTCATGATCTGATAATCTAAAATAGGTTGGATTTTTTTTTTTAAAACTTTGAATAAATAGATCATTAAATTCTTCACTACTACCAGGGACTACAATTTGCATATTTGGTATATTATGCATTAAATTTATATCTTCCGGGCAATGATGTGTACATCCTAGAGAAGCGTAATCATATGATGCACCTATACTTACAAAATTTCCACTCAATTTATTATAACCAAAATCTATTTTTAATTGTTCATATGCCCTATTTACAATAAAAGGAGCAATTGTGTGAACAATTGGTTTCATTCCCTCATTTGAAAGTCCAGCAGCTAAACTAATCATAGATTGCTCTAAAATTCCAATATTATAAATTCTCTTAGATTGTAGTTTAAATAGATCTCGAAATCCATAAACACCGATATCGCCCAATAACATTACGATTTTTTTATCTTTTTTGAATAATTTAGAAATCGTTTTTACAAATTGTTTTCTCATTTATTAAATAGAGAGTTAAATTTTTTAATAGTATCTAAGCTTACTTTTTTATGATGCCATTCAGGATTATTTTCCATGAAAGGGACACCTTTTCCTTTAATAGTATTAGCAATTATTGCTAGAGGCTTTTTTTTTTGTTTTAAAACAGATTTAATTAATAAATCTTTATTATGACCATCTATACTTATGCAGTCCCAATTAAAAGATAAAAATTTTTTTTTTAAATTATCAATTTTTAAGGCTCTATCTGTAGACTTATTCTTATCAACGATACATATTAAATTATCAAGATTGTGATGACTTGCTAATAAAAGTGTCTCCCAGATTGTACCTTCATTACACTCTCCATCACCAATCAAAACGAAAATTTTACCTTTTTCTCTTTTAATTTTTTTTGCAATAGCCATTCCACAAGCAAAAGGAAACCCATGCCCTAAGGAACCAGTTGAACTTTCTACGCCTTTGATTTTATTTTTATCTGGATGACCACCAAACTTACTATTAAAAGAGCAAAAATTATTAAATTTCTTTATTATCTTATATTTTTCTAAAACTGCATAAAAAGATAAACAACCATGACCTTTACTTAATATAAATTTATTTAATTTTTTTTTAATAATAAATTTCCCATACAATGTGTCTAAAATATCCAAAATAGATAAAGAGCTTGGTACATGCCCTTCATTACCCTTTTGGGCCAAAGTAAGAATTTTTAAAATAAGCGATTTATTTTTCATTTTGTTTAAGATTCCATTTAATAAGTCTATCTATACCAACTCTAAAAGAAATATTAGATTTATCTTTAAATTCCTTTTTATATTTTTGAGAGGAAATTTTTAATTTCGATGGTTTTGAATTTGTAAATTTCAAGTTTTTGTTTTTAATTTGAATAGGGATATTACCTCTCAATTTTGAAATAAATTTAGCTATTTGATATACTGATAAATAATCACTTCCTCCAACGTTATATGTTAATGATTTTCCTGTGGCAATTATATTAAATAACATAATAGTAACATCTGCAATATAACACCAAGTTCTCTCAGTTTTACCACTATCAAACATATAAATTCTTTTTTCTTTTACGGCCCTTTTAATAAGTTGAGGAATTACTCTTGGATCTTTAAAATCTTGTCCAGGACCGTAAGTGTGAGCAGGCCTTGCTATATAAACTGATGTTTTAAATTTTTTTTTATAATATTCACATAATTTTTCTCCTACAATTTTAGAGCTCGCGTAAATCGTTTCATTGAGAAATGTGCCAGTTCCAAGTTCAGAATTTTCATTTATAACTTTATTATTTTTTGGTAATTTATAAACTGATGCAGAACTTAAATATAAAACTTTTGATTTAAACTTTACAGAATTATCTAGAATACATTTTAAAACATTTACATTTAAATTGATTGTACTCCATTCGTTCCCATCCCATTTTTTTGGTTGACCATATGTGGCGCAATGAAAAATATAATCAAATTTTTTATTTACGATTTTCTTAAATTTTCTTAAATTTTCTAAATCTAATTGTATAAACTTTATATTTGAATTTTTATAAATTTTTTTAAATAAACCACGTGGTTTTCCAAGCGATATAGAAGTAATATTACATTTGATTGATGACAAAACACCTTGAAGGTACGCAGCAAAGAAACCATTAGCACCTAGAACTAAAATTTTTGAATTAATAAATTTTTTTGAATTTATATTTTTAATGATATATCCACAGTCTTCTTTAAAAATTTTATCCATACTTGATATTATATAAAATTGTTAATCTTGTTGAATTGTTTGTGCAGTAATACACAATTTAAATAGGTAAACCTAAATATTTTTTTTTTAGCAATAAATGTCATTTTCTTTAATTTTGAGTAATTTTTTAGAGAATATTCTATATTTTTCTCTAGTTTCTTTTGATCATCATTTGGAGTTATTAGACCACCTTTGCCGTTAACAAGTATGTCACGTACACCACTGACATCAGTCGCTAAACATGGAACTTCATAATTTACAGCATCAATTAATACATTTGGCAAGCCCTCATAATATGAGGATAAAACAAATAAATCAGATCTCAAAAAGAAGGGCTTTAAATTTTTTTTCCATTTAATTAATTTTATATTTTTTTGATTGGATATTTTGATGCGAGTATGTTCATATAAATTTCCATTTCCAACGATTGTTAATTCAATATTTTTATATTTTTTTGACAAATTTGTGACTGCATCAATTAAAAGGTCAAAGTTTTTTTGTTTTGTAACTCTACCGACACTTAAAATAGAAAATTTTTTAGAATTTCTTCTTTTTTTAATTTTAAGTATTTTTGTTATATATGGATTAAGTATCAAAATAATTTTTTTTTTGAAAATTACGATATGTTTTAAAGATTCTTCTGATTTTTTTGATATTGCAATTATTTGATCACTTAAATTATAAAAAAAAAATTTTAAAACTAAAACAAGTATAGCCAAAAACTTGTTATCTGCATAATAAGTCGCGCCAATAGGTTCCTCTGAGTTTCTAATACTAATTTTTTTTCTATTAAGTTTTGAAATTATAATTGCTGGAATATGACTTTGCATTGAAAATATTATTGAATTTTTATCAAATTTTTTTGAATAATTATTTAGATTTAGAGCAGCTGATAAAGCTAAATTCCATCTAAATGGTAAAAAATTTATAATTTTAATTGGTTTAAAATTTATTATTTTTAAATTATTACTTTTATAAAAATATTTCTTATTAGCTTTATGACTAAATAAAAAAATTTTAACTTTATTTTTCAAAAAATAATTAACAATATTTATTAAATTTTGAGTCGCACCTCCTTTTTCAAATGATGGATAATAAAGTAGAATTTTTTTTATCATTTATATTTTTTTCTCACAAAAACAATGTTTGAATAATTAAAATAATTATGTTCTGGTTTGCTTGGGTCGATTTTCATTAATTTTTTACTAAAAGGTAAAATTTTAAAAGTATCATAGTTTTTTAAAATTTTTGAAAAACAATATAGATTTGTATTTTTAAAAAGATGATGCCAATTATATTCTAATTGAATATATTTAGGTTTATATTTTTTAATTATTTTTTGACCCCCCTGAAGAACTTCAAGTTCAAATCCCTCAGTATCAATTTTAATTAAATCTATTTTCTTAATTTTTATTTTATTATTTTTTTTGAATATATTATCAAGTGTATCTATTTTACATTTAATTTTTTTGTTATTATTCCTTAAATAATTAATGCTATTTACTTCATTATTAAAATTTGCCCATTGAAGATTATTTTTATCATAGTATAAAAATTTATTAGTTTTTTTATCTCCTAAACCGACTCTAAAAATATTCAGTCTTTCTTCATATATTCTTTTTAATTTTTGTAACTCTGTAAAACTTTGTGGCATTGGTTCAAAAGCAATAATTTTTGTCAGGCTATTTTCAAGAAGATATCTAGAATAATTTCCTATATTTGCACCTATATCTAGGCATAAATTTGGTTTTTCTTTGCAGACCATTTCTAAAAAGTAAATTTCACCACTAGATTTTAAATTCTTATGATTATTATAGCCTATAAATCTTATAAATAATTTTAAAAAATTTAAGTTCGTTTTATAAAAAATTTTCCTGGCAAAAAAAAATTCAAGTAATGTTAAAAAAAAATTCATTAATCTAAATATTATCGAATATACTTTTATTAGAGTGTAACATACTATAGTTATAAAATTTTTAAATAATATTTAAAAAATATTTATATTTTATGAAAATAGCTATCTTGTTAGAAACAAATTTTTCCGGAGGTGGGTCTTTTACCCATTCAATTAATGCATGCTTAAATTTTAAAAAGTATTTTACTCGGGATGAAATAGTTGTTTACACTCATATTAAACAAAATTTCGAAATTCTAAAAAAATTAAAGATACCTTCTATTTTATTTCCAATAAGTTTTTTTGATAAAATTTTGTTAAAATTATCAAAATATAATTTTTTTAGAGGATTAACGAAATTATTACAGATAAAAACGTCTTTAGAGAAAATGCTAATTAAGGATAAAACTGATTTATGTTATTTTCCGGTGTTATCTGATACTGTTTTCACTTTTAAACATATTAAGTTTGTATCTACATTTTTAGATCTTGAACATTTTAGACATTCAATATTTCCTGAAATAAATAAAAAAGAATTCATTAGAAGGGAAAATTTATATTTTTACTCGCTTAAAAAATCTCTTAGAATTATTGTTAGCCATGAAATAATTAAGCAAAAAGTATCTAAGCATTACAAAATATCAAAAGATAAAATAGATATCATACCTTATACACCAAGTGAAATATTTAAAAAAAAAAAAAATTTAAAATCTATTGAAAAAAAATTTAAACATTTGAAAAATAATATTTTTTATCCAGCTCAAATTTGGGGGCACAAAAATCACATATCTATATTGAAAGCAGCAAAAATCTTAAAAAAAAAGGGCCATAATGTTAATTTTATTTTTTCAGGAAGAGATCGCGGTTATAAAAATTATTTAGATAAATATATTAAAGAAAATGATTTGAAGAATATATATTTTACAGGATTTTTACATTCAGATGAAATGGATTATGTTTACAAAAAATGCAAAGGAGTAATTTTTACTAGTTTATTTGGCCCGGATGCTATACCTCCTTTAGAGGCCTGGAATTATAAAAAACCCCTAATATACAATAATAGACTTGAGGATGACGTAAAAAATGGCACTGCAATATTGATTGATGTAAAAAATCCAAATGCAATTTCAAAAGCAGTAATTTTGATAATAAATGGTAAATATAACAAAAAATTTATAAACAACGGAGCAAAAAAATTAAATTTAATAAAAAGTAATAGTAAAAAAAGTTATATTCAACTTAGTAAGAAATTAAAATTAGTTATAAATAGTTTTTATAATAAAAGTAATTGACTGTATTGAAAGTAACGATAATAAAGTAAGGATATATAAATTTTAAAAAAATCATTTATGAAAACAGCATTAATTTTAGGCTCTACAGGTCAAGATGGATCATATATGTGTGATCTTCTTATAAAAAAAAAATATAAAGTTTATGCTTTAGTAAGAAAATCTGCTACTGGAAATACAAAAAATTTAAATCATCTATTGAAAGACAAAAAAGTTTTCGAAAAGAATTTTTTTTTGGTAAGAGGGGATTTAAATGATCACTCTTCAATACAAAATTTAATAATAAGTCTTAAGCCAAACGAAATCTATAATTTTGCTGATCAAGATCATGTCGGTTGGAGTTTTGCAATCCCTAGTTATTCATTAATGACTACATCTCATTCATTAATTAATATTCTTGAAACAATTAAAAACTCTAATAGAAAAATAAAATATTTTCATCCACTTTCCTCGAATATGTTTGGGTTAACGAAAGAAAAAAAACAAAACGAAAATACTAATTTTAATCCACAAAGTGTATATGCAATTTCAAAAGTTACTTGTTATCATTTATGTAATCTTTATAGAAATGTATATAATTTAAGAATTTATAATGCTATTTTTTATAATCATGAGTCACCAAGAAGATCAGAGGAGTATGTAACTACAAAAATAGTAAAGCATGTATGTGAGATATATTCAGATAAAAGAAAATTTTTGGAACTTGGAGATATTTCGGCAAAAATTGACTGGGGATATGCTAAAGAATATGTGCATTATGTCCAAAAGATAATGCAGCTTAAAAAACCCGATGTCTTTATAATTGCAACTGGAAAATCAAATTCAGTAAAAGATTTTGCAAAAAAATGTTTTGACTATGTTGGACTTGACTATAAAAAATATTTAAGGATTAATAAAAAGTTTTTAAGACCTTCTAAAACAAGTGTTCTGGTTGGAGACACAAAAAAAATTAGAAAAGCAATTAATTTTAAAATTGAGTACAATTTAGATAAGATTATAAAAACAATGATGGATCACGAATTAAAAAAATTTAGATGAAAAAAAAAGTTTTAGGTCTGATACCAACAAGATTATCATCAACAAGACTTCCAAAAAAACCTTTAATTAATATTAACAATATACCCTTAATCATCCACACTTATAAAAGAGCTAGATTATCCAAAAAATTAGATGACTTAATCATTTGTTGTGATGATAAAAAAATAATAAATATAGCAAAGCGATTTAATGCAAAAGCGATTTTAACTTCAAAAAAACATAAAAATGGAACAGAGAGAATTTTTGAAGCTTATTCAAAATTAAAAAAAAAGTATGATTTAATAGTTGATATTCAAGGCGATGAACCTTTAATTTCACCAAATCAAATTGATCAAGTAGTTGATTTTCATTTAAATAATTTTAAATCGGAGATAATTTTACCTTCCTTAAAATTTAAAAATATTTCTAGTTATAATATTGTAAAAATTGTTGCAAATAGAGAAAATGATGTGATGTATCTTTCAAGAAGTAAGATTCCTCATAATTTCAACAAAAATTCTGATTATTATCTAAAACATCTGTCAATCATTTCCTTTCTGCCAAATGCTTTGAAAAAATTTTGTGAAAAAAAACAAACAAGGCTGGAAAAAATTGAAGGAATAGAACTAATGAGAGCATTAGAAATTGGCTTAAAAATTAAGACAGTTGTATTAAAAGGTAACAGTTTTTCTGTAGATATCAAAGAGGATCTAAAAAAGGCCAAAAAATTTATGAAAAAAGACAAATTGTTTAAATTATATTCAAATGAAAAAAAAGACAGAAATCTTAGATGAGATAACAGATAATTTTGAATTTAGTATCAATAGCTATAATAAGAAATTTAAAAGTAATCACTGGTTAATAAATAACAATAAAAAAAAAAACTTATTCAATAAAAAAAATTTACACAATTTTCGTAGAAATGGGCTGTCATATGGTATGGATGATTCATTTTATACAAAAAAAAAGACTTTCGAATTATTAGATAAATTAAAAAAAGAATGTGGAAATAATTATATTAAAAAACTTTTGTTTAAAAAAAATATAGGAAATCCAAAAAATTATCAAAAAATGAAATCACATTATTTTACGGCCCATGAGCTTTTCCATATTAAGTTTATTTATGAAATAGAGAAAAAAATTTCTCTAAAAAAAAAAGACATTATTTGTGAAATTGGCCCAGCATATGGCTCAATGATTGGAAAATTAATTAAAATGTATGGATCAAAAGTTATATTAATAGATCTTCCAGAAGCTAATTTTATAAGTTTTTTTTATTTAAAACAGATTTTTCCAAAAAAAAAATTCTTTGTAAGTAAAGATATCAAAAACCAAAAAATTACAAAAGATGATATCCAAAAAAACGATATAATAATCTTATGCCCATGGGAAAAAATTCCTAAAATAAATATTAAATTATTTATTAATTCGAGATCTATGATGGAAATGACTCAAGAGGTAATAAAAAATTATTTTCATTTCATCCAAAAATCAATTTCAAAAAAAGGTTTTTTTCTAAACATTAATAGATATTACAAGGACACGGTTGGTTATCCAATAGAAATGCATAATTATCCTTACGATGATAATTGGAAAGTTTTGATCTCAAAACCCTCATGGGAACAAAATCATATTCATTTTTTGTTAACTCAAAGAATTAATTTGCCAAGCATTGAAATAAAAAAAGAATTAAAAAAGATAAAAAAACTAGCTAATCAGGTGAGATCAAAAGATAAATTACTTTTAAGACGCGTAACTCCAAATTTTATTTATAAATCATACAAAAAAATTAAATTTTCTCTCATTGGAAAATAAATTAATGAAAACAAAAAAATTGTTAATACTCCATACAAAAAAAAAGGTTAGATTAGATGAAGAAAATATCTTTTTTGTAAATCTTGGAGAGGGTATTGTAGAATCTAAAAATTGTTACCAAATATCTTTAAAGAAATTTTACAAAAAATATTTTGAGTTATATAAAAAAAAATTTGTCAAAGCTTTAGAAAAAAAAACTCTAACTACAAATAAAAAAAATTTGCCAATTTTAGAGTTAGAAATTTTTAATATTAGAAATGACAAAATAAAGGAAATTAATTCTATCATAAATGTTTTAATTTTAAAAAAGTTAGTTAAAAAGAAAGGTTTTAAACAAATATCTCTTATAACCGATAATTACGTTATACAAAAAATTTTCAACAAAAATTTTCCAAATTTAGAAAATCAAAGTAAAAAAATACCAACTAAAAAACATCATATATTTTTGAAAGTAACTAAGTTTTATCTTAAAACAATTTTCTTTTTAATCTTCATTAAGTTTTTTAAAAAAAAATTACTATTAAAAGAAAATTATACGAACGCTTGTATTTCTCTTGCACCAATTTTTTATAAAAATAAAGAAGAAAACTTTTTTAAGGAAAAAAAATCTCTCATGTTAAATTTTATTTTAACTGATGAAACTCATTTAAATTTTTCTTTCTTACAAGCTTTAAGCACATATAATAAAAAATACGAAAATTTAATACATGTAGAATCTTTTATTAAAATAAGGAATGTATTTTTTGAACTAATTAAATCTTACAAATATCTTTATTTTGCCAAGCAATCAAATATGAGATTAAATATTGAAAATTTTGACTTTTCAACTTTTTACGAAGACTATTTCTTAAAAAGCCTGATTAATAGACTTAAATTAAATATTTATGATAGAGCTCTTTTCAATTTGTTTAAAAAATTTAGGTTTAAAAGATTCAAAATGTATCTATTTGAATACTGTTTTGGTTTTTATCTTATAAACTTAATTAAAAAAAATTTTAAAAAAGTTGAGATTATTGGGCATCAACATGGAATTTTTTCGGATAAATTACTTTGGTTTGAAGTAATAAAAAACAGTAGAATTAAAAATAATTATTTGCCCCACAAAATAGTTAGCTTTAATCCTCAGTCATTTCATGACTATAAGAAAGTTCTTAAAAACAAAAATCTAAAATTTTCTTTAACAAAAAAAAAATTATCGGAGCTATCTATTTTGGCTAAGGTTTCGCAAAAAAAAAAAACTTACAACCGATTTTTAGTTTTACCTGGTACACACGATGCCAAGACTATTTATGATAATCTGAAAAAAAAGGCTTTTGATAGTAAAACAAAAAAGACCGTATTCTTTTTTAAATTTCATCCAAAAAATAAAATAGATGTTTCAAGTTCGAAAAATATTAAGAGCATTTCTTCAGTTAAAAATATTAAATTTGATGCAGCATTAATATCATCTACTTCTACTCTGGTATATGATTTTATCAAATTAAAAAAAAATTTTATGGTGTATGATATTGATAATAAACAAAATTTAATATCATCTAATTTACAAAAAAAAATTAAATTTTATAAAATCTAAATTTTATTTAAATAATGAAGAAAAAAAAATTACTTGCAATTTTTGATTTGGACGGTGTTCTTATAAACTCAATTCCAAACATGAGATTTGCCTTAAAGAAAACATCTGCATCTCTTAATTTAAAACTTAGTTTTTACAAATACAAAAAATATATTGGATTACCTTTTGAGGATATTATGAAAAATATGGGCATTTCAAAGGATATACCTTTGATAAAGAAAAAATATATTTTTTTTTCTCATCAAAATTTAAAAAAAATTAAAATTAATAAAAAAAATCTTCAAGTATTAAAAAAATTAAAAAAGAATTTAAAATTAGCAATTTTTACATCTAAAGATCTTAAAAGAACTAAAATTATTTTATCAAAATATAAATTATTTGATTACGTAATAACTTCAGATGATATTAAAAAAGGAAAACCACACCCAAATGGATTAAAAAAAATAATAAAATTCTTTAAGTTGAATACTAAAGATGCAATTTATATTGGAGATAGTTATTATGATTATAAATGTGCCAAAAATGCGAAGGTAATGTATTGTCACGCTTTATGGGGATATCATAGTCTCAAAAAAATAAAAAAAATTAATAAAATAAAAAAAATGGACCAACTTTTTAAGTTTATTTAATGCAAAACGTCTCAATTATAATTCCATACTTTAAAAAAAGAAAATACATTCATCAAACAATCAATTCTATTCTTAAACAAACATATTATAATTTTGAGATTATTTTAATACATGATGATCCTAATAATTCTGATTATAAAAAAATTTTAGACATAAAGAAAAAAGATAAAAGAATTAAAGTAATAAAAAATAAAAAAAATATCGGAGCTGGGTTTTCTAGGAATAAAGGAATTAAAAAAGCTAAAGGTCCCTACATAGCTTTTTGCGATGCAGATGATTTGTGGCATAAAAATAAATTAAAAAGTCAAATTTTTTTTATGAAAAAAAATAATTTAGATTTTTGTTTTTCTTCTTATTATCAGATTGATAAAAAAGGAAAAATTATTAAAAAAGTTATTGCACCAAGAATACAAAAATTTGATGATATTTTAAAAGATTGTAAAATAGGTTTATCAACAGTTATTTTAAAAAAAAAAAATTCTTAGTAAAAACCTAAAATTTCCAAAATTGAGAACAAAAGAGGATATGGTTTTGTGGATAAAATTATCAAAAAAAAATGAGTTAATTGGGTATAAAAAAATATTATCGAGTTGGCGAAAATTAGATGACTCATTATCATCAAACTCGTTTCAAAAAATAAAAGATGGATTTAACTTATATTATGAATATTTAGGATTTAATGTTTTTAAATCAGTTTATTTTTTATTTTTATTATCAATAAATTTTGTTAAAAAAAACATTTGAATGATTTTATTATTTGATTTTTTAATAGTTATTGCTCTTTCTTTCTTTTTAATTTTTTTTTGCAACAAAAAACTTTTGTTGATACACAATGAAGGTGAGGCACATCAAAATTTTATTAAAACAAAAGAAACACCCCTTATTGGGGGAATTATCTTATTTCTTTATATGTTTAAGGATTTTGAAAATATTTCAATTTTATATTTATTTCCATTTTTTATTCTTATTACGGGTATTCTATCGGACTCAAGAAAAATAAAATCAGCATATTTTAGATTGTTATTACAATTTTTAATTGTCATTTTATTTGTTCATTTTTATGAAGCAAATATAGAAACTACAAGAATATATCTTTTAGATAATTTAATTGATAACTATTTTTTATCAGTTTTATTTACCACTTTTTGTATCTTGATTATTTTGAATGGAGTGAATTTTATAGATGGAACAAATTTATTAGCGATAGGCTATTTCTTAATTTTAGAATTTATATTCATTAATCTCGATATAAAAGGACTGAATTTAGAGGAAATTTTATTTTCAATAAGTTTTTTTTCAGTTTTAGTAATATTATTTTTTCTTAACGCTTTTAATAAATTATATTTAGGTGATGGTGGTTCCTATCTTTTAGGTTTTATTTACAGCCTAAAATTAATTTCATTATATATTCTTAATCCAAATATTTCTCCTTTTTTTATAGCACTAATTCTATGGTATCCAGCTTTTGAAATATTATTTTCTATACTACGAAAATTGAATTTTAATAGGTCGCCGATAAAGCCTGACTCAAATCATTTACATCAACTAATTTATTTTTTTTTCATAAAAAAAATTAACAATAGTATACTAAGAAGCAATTTGGTCGGTATAATTATAAACTTATTTAATTTTACGATTATTATTTTTTCCTTAATGGATATTTATAATACACAATATCAAATTATGTTGTTTTTTATAAATATTGCAGTTTATGTTTTTGTTTATGTCAGACTACTCAAATTTAAATTAAGAAGTAATTTCTAATTTGATTTTTTAAAAAAAAGTTTTATCAAGTATGTAAGAATTTTAAAACCATCATAAAACTCATTTACTTTTTTTTTACCAGCTATTCTTTTTCTTTCAAAAGAATTTATTGTTCCTAAATTTAAATTACTTCTTTTGGCCTTGATCGGTAGTTCTACACAAAAATTAAAATCTTTACTTTTTAAATTTAAATCTTTACATTTATTTGTCTTTCCTAAAACAAATGTATAAAGAATATCTGTGATATTGAGTCTAAAGAAGATTTTTCCAATTAAAGAAAATATTTTATTACCAATAAACGTTAAATAGGTATCATCATCACTACCAGAATTTTTTTCATATCTTGAAGCAAAAATTAAATCTAAATTATTTTTTTCTAAATTTTGAATCATACCTTTGATCTCATTAGGATTAAAAGATCCATCAGCATTGAAAATACAAAAATATTCTGTTTCAGTATTATCTATTCCATAAATTAAGGCATCACCATAACCTCTATTATTTTGAAAGACAATTTCAGGATTATATTCTTTAATAGAATTGATTGTTTCAATATCATCTTTATGTAGGACTATTTTTTTTTTATAGTCAAAATTTTTTAATTCATCCAAAACTTTTGGCAGTGATTCAGATTCTTTTTTTGCAGGGATTATTAAAGTAAGATTTGACATTATATTTTTCTTTTAACACATATATAGTTCATATATATAATTTTTGAAATTTATAGATAAAATTACATGTATTTGAATTTATTCTCTCTGTTTGCTTTTTATTGGCTATCAATTTTTTCGTGCCTTGGTTATGGGCTATTCATTTCAAAAATTCTGAATAGTAAAATTTCAGTGAATAATTATGGATATCAGGGACTTTTTGGAGTTTTGTTTTTAACTTTATATTCTTATATATCAAATTTTTTTTATTCTCACAGTTCTACACATAATACTTTTTTGGTAATCATTGGGATAGTTTTATTTTTTTATTTTGTATATTTTAAATATTTCAACTTAAAAAAATTAAAAATTTTCTCTTATATTTTTTTAATTTGTTTTATCTCTTTTGTAATTTTTAAACCTCATGACGATTTTTCATATTATCATTTCCAATATAGTTATTATTTAACCCAATTTCCTTTAATGATTGGTATGGGACAGTTTAACCACGGCTTTGCAACGCCATCATCAATTTTTTATCTTAATTCATTGTTTTATCTTCCCTATGCTAAATATGCTTTATTCCACATGCCTTCGTTATTAGTTTTTGGATTTTCTAATTTAATTTTCATCGAAAAATTATTTAATTATTTAGAAAAAAAAAAAACCAAATTTTCTAACTCTTTTTCTTTTATTTTCCATTGCATTTGTAAATATTATTTTCTATAGATTGGCTGAGCATGGCACAGATAGATCTGCACAAATTTTAGTTTTCCTTCTAATTTTTGAATTACTAGTTTTAATTAATTTTGAAAAAAATTTTCAGAGTTCATTGAGCAAAATTTTTATATTATTGGCGTTAATTATAAGTTTTAAAGCTTTTTACATTTTATACTTTATATTTTTTATACCAATTTTTATATATGGTTATGGATTATTTAAATTTAATGTAATTACATTAATTTTAAAAAAAAAAGCTTTTATATTTTCTGTGCTACTTTTTTTATTTTAATATTAACAAATTTTTTTAATACCGGTTGTTTCATTTTTCCTGTTAGTATCACTTGTTTTGAAAATTTGCCTTGGTCGTTTTCAATAAATCACGTAAACCATATGAATGATTGGTATGAGCAATGGTCAAAAGCAGGCGCAGGTCCAAATTTCAGGGTCGAAAATGCTGAGGAATATATTTTAAAATTTAATTGGTTCAATAATTGGATTAATGAATACTTCTTTAATAAGGTATCCGACTTTTTATTAGGTTTAATTTGTATAATTATAATACCTTCAATATTTATCATTTCTTTTAAAGAAAAAAATAATTTCCTAAAAAGAAAAATTATCTCTGTTTATATTTGTTTAATTGTTCTTTTTATTGAATGGTTTTATAACCATCCATCATTGAGATATGGTGGTTATGTTTTATTTGGATTAATATTATTTATACCAACTTCAATTTTTTTGGAAAAATTTTTGAAAAAAAATATAAATAATATAATAAGTTTTTTTATAATTCTTTTTTTTCTAATATTCTCTTTTAGAAATTTTGATAGGATAAATAATGAATATGAGAAATATAAATTTAATCCCTTCGAAAATGCTCACTATAGAGTGAATGAAAATTATTTTACAATTGACAAGGAACTTAAAAAACTAACAGAAAATTTTGATAAATGTTCAAAATTAAAAAATTGTGATGATAAATTAGATATTAAGATGGGAAAAATTTTAGGTAAAATATATTTTTTTAATGAGCAATAATGATTAGATTTTTATTATTTTTTTTAGATTTTTTTGACATTTTTCATAAAAGAAAGATTAGAAATTTTTTAAGAAAAGAGGGAATTTCCTCTTTTCAACTAATTATTGATGTTGGAGGACATAAGGGTGAGACTATTGATTTCTTTTTAAAAAATTTTAATGTTAATAAAATTATTTCTTTTGAACCAAGTCCAATTAATTTTAGTTATTTAAAAAAAAATTTCCTCAAATTAGAAAAAAAATTCAAAAAAACGGAAATAATGATCGAAAATTTTGGTATTGGTCAAAAAAGAGAAAAACTTAAGCTTAAACAACATTCCGAGAGTTCTTCATCAACAATTAACGATTTTAACCTAGAATCTAAGTATTTTAAAAAGAAAAATAAGTTATTAAATCTTAATGAAAATTTTTTTAAAGAAATTGAAATTAGCATTATTACTTTAGACCAATTTATAGAAAATAAAAATTTAAAAGAAATTGATCTTCTCAAGATAGATACGGAGGGTTTTGAATATGAGGTTTTAACTGGTGCAAAAGATAAATTAAATTTGATTAATTTTGTGATGTTTGAACACCATTATGATGATATGCTAAAAAAGAATTATACTTTCCATGATATACATAATTTGCTTAAGATGAATAATTTTAGAAAGATCTTTAAATCGAGAATGCCATTTAGAAAATCGTTCGAATATATATATAAAAATGAAAAAAAACTTAAAATTTAAATACATAATTTGAAAAAAATTTTTAAAATGATATGTAAATTCTCAGTTAAACAATGAAAAAAAAAATAGCATTAATATTTGGAATAACAGGTCAAGACGGATCTTACCTTTCTGAATTTTTGATAAAAAAGAGCTATATTGTTCATGGAGTTAAAAGAAGATCATCATCGATTAATACAAAAAGAGTAGATCATATATATCAAGATCCCCTAGAAAGTAGACGAAATTTTTTTCTTCACTATGGAGATATTACAGACTCAAGCTCTGTTTCCCAAATAATAAGTGACACTAAACCTGATGAAATTTATAATTTAGCGGCCCAATCACATGTGGCAGTTTCTTTTGAGGTTCCGGAGTATACAGCAAATGCTGATGCGTTAGGTGCACTTAGAATCTTAGAGGCTATAAAATTCCACAAGTTAGAAAAAAAAACAAAATTTTATCAAGCTGGGACTTCTGAAATGTATGGAAAAGTTCAAAGTATACCACAGAACGAAAATACTGATTTTTATCCACTCAGTCCTTATGGTGTAGCAAAATTGTATGCTCATTGGATAACAAAAAATTATAGAGAGGCATACAACATACATGCAAGTAATGGAATTTTATTCAATCATGAAAGTCCAAGAAGGGGAGAAACTTTTGTAACAAAAAAAATTGTAAATGCTCTATGCAAAATAAAACTTGGAAATCAAAAAAAATTATACTTAGGTAATCTTGATGCTAAAAGAGACTGGGGTCATGCAAGAGATTATGTTGAAGCAATGTGGAAAATTTTACAACAAAGAAAATCCGATGATTATGTGATTGCAACCGGGAAACAATACAGCGTAAGGCAATTTGTAAATTTAGTATCAAAAAAACTTGGTTTTAAAATAGTCTGGAAAGGTAAAGGTAAAAACGAAAAAGGGTATGATCAGATTTCAAAAAAAACAATTGTAGAATGTAATAAAAAATATTTTAGACCGTTAGATGTTAATACATTGCTTGGCGACGCAAAAAAAGCTAGAAAAATACTTAAATGGAGGCCAAAAATTAATATCACTGAGTTAGTAGACGATATGATTTCTCAAGAAATGATTTCACTAGAAGAAAATGATTAATAAAAATTCTAAGATTTTTCTAGCAGGACATAAAGGACTTGTTGGTGGTGCTATTTTAAGAAAATTAAAGGAAAAGGGTTTTAAAAAAATTATAACTATCTCTAGAAAAAAGCTTGATTTAAGAGATCAAAAAAAAGTTTTTTTATTTTTAAAAAAAAAAAAACCAAAAATGATTATAAACGCTGCTGCCACAGTAGGTGGTATAGCTGCTAACAATAATTTTAGAGCTGATTTTATCTATAACAATATCTCTATCCAAAGTAATTTAATTTATTCAGCTTTTAAAAATAATATTAAAAATTTAATTTTTTTAGGATCAAGTTGTGTTTATCCAAGAGAATGTAAACAACCAATTAAAGAAGATTATTTACTATCAGGTTATTTAGAGAAAACTAACGAACCGTATGCAATAGCAAAAATTTCTGGTATCAAAATGTGTGAAAGTTTCAATCATCAATATAAAACTAATTACTTGTGCATAATGCCATGTAACGCTTTTGGTCCAAACGATAATTATGATTTACAAACATCTCATTTTTTTCCAGCTTTAATAAGAAAAATTATTGAGGCATCAAATAAGAAAAAATCTTTTGTAAAGTTGTGGGGAACTGGAAAAGTAAAAAGAGAATTAATATATGTTGATGATATAGCTGAAGCCTGTGTTTTCTTTATGAATAAAAAAATTAAACATTCATTGATTAATATAGGAAGTGAGGAAGAAAATACAATTGAAAATTTTGCAAAAATGATTGCAAAAAAAATTAATTCTAAAATCAAAATCAAGTTTGATAAAAACTTAAAGATGAGTGGAACACCCAGAAAAATTTTGGATTGCTCCCGTGCAAGATCATATGGATGGAAAAAAAAGATTAGTTTTGACAAGGCATTAGAACTTACAATTAGGGATTTTTTGAAAAATAAAAAATATAAAATGATAAAATCATTTAAATAAAGATTTAATGAAAAATATTATTGTTATCACTGGAGGTGCAGGATTTATTGGGTCAAATCTTATTGAATTATTTTTAAAAAAAACAAATTATAAATTGATTAGCATTGATAATTATTCTTCAGGGAAAAGAAAAAACCATATTTTGAATAAAAGAGTTAAATATTTAAATTCGCACACAAAAAATATTTCAAAACTGCTTGAAAAATATAAAAAAAATATCAACTCAATTTTCCATTTTGGCGAGTTTGCAAGAATTTATCAGAGTTTTTTAAAAATGAATGAATGTATCAGTTCAAATATGGTAGGCTCACATGAAGTATTCAATTTTTGTTTATCAAATAAGATAAAACTTATTTACTCTGCTACTTCCGCAAGTATTGGAAATCAAGGTAATGACAAAAATTTATCACCATATGCTTTTACTAAAGCAAAAAATCTTGAAATGCTGGAAAATTTAAAACGTTGGTTTAATTTCAAATTTGAAATAGTTTATTTCTACAATGTCTATGGTCCAAGACAGATTGAAAATGGCAATATGGCGACTGTAATTGGAATATTTGAAAATCAATATAAAAATAACAAACCATTAACCGTTGTAAAACCTGGAAGCCAGTCAAGAAGGTTTACACATGTGTTTGATACAATAGATGCATGTTTTTATGCATGGAAAAAAAGGAAATGTCGCCATTACAGTATCTCGAACAAAAAAAGTCATACAATTTTGCAAGTAGCTAAAATGTTTAAAACTAATATAAAATTTCTGCCACCTAGGAGAGGAGAAAGATACGCTTCAGCTCTTACGAATTTAAATTTGTCTAATAAAGTTTATAAAATGTTTGGAAATATTCAACTTTCAAATTATGTGTCTAAATTGTTGAATAATAAGTCTAAAAAACATTAATCTATTGTTTACAATATTTTTTAATACAGTATAAGTCCTCTGCCGGTGATTATTGCGAAGGTGTTATACCCGATCCCATTCCGAACTCGGAAGTCAAGCCCTTCAGCGCTGATGATACTTTGTCTTAAGACACGGGAAAGTAAGTCGTTGCCGGCATTTATAAAAAAAACTATGAAAGTAAAAAGTTCTTTAAAATCAGTTAAAAAAAGAGATCTTAACTCTAAACTTGTCAGAAGAAGAGGACGAGTTTATATCATAAATAAAATAAACCCAAAATTTAAAGCAAGACAGAAATAAACTTTTTATGGACAATGATAACCATAAAAATACATGGAACAACTTTACAAAATTTGTTTTGTGGGGAACTGTCGCGGTTGTAATAATTTTAGTACTAATGGCATTGTTCTTATTGTAAATATTTTATTATGAAAATTGTTTCTGTTGCTGAAGATATCAATATCGAAAAAAGGGTGGCGATAACACCAGATATAGTGAAGAAATATTGTTCTAATGGTTTTGAGGTATCTTTAATAGAAAATTACGGTAAACATTTAGGATTTAGCGATAATGAATATATTAAAAACGGAGCGATAATTGCAAAAGATAACAAAGAAGTTTTATCAAGCGCAGATATCATTGTTCAGTTAGGTTTACCTTCAACTGAAATCTTTTCTTTTTTAAAAGAGAATCAAATTCTAATTGGTGTTTTAGATCCTTTTACGAATAAAGATAAACTAAATGAGCTAAACAAAAAAAATATAAAAATTTTTTCTTTAGAATTACTTCCAAGAATTACCAGAGCCCAATCAATGGATATATTGTCTTCTCAAGCTAATTTAGCAGGATATAAAGCTGTCGTAGAATCTTTTTCAAAATTTGAAAAAGCTATTCCGATGATGATGACAGCTGCAGGCACTATACCTGCAGCAAAAGTATTAGTTGTGGGTGCGGGAGTTGCTGGATTACAGGCCATTGCCACTGCCAAAAGAATGGGAGCTATTGTTTTTGCTACTGATGTGAGGATGGCCTCTAAGGAGCAAGTTGAAAGTTTGGGTGGAAAGTTTCTTACAGTAGAAGGTTCTGAAAATCTTGAGACCGAGGGCGGATATGCTAAAGAAGCCTCAGATGAATTTAAAAAAAAACAAGAAAATCTTTTAGCTGAAACGTTAAAAAAAATTGATATTGTCATTTGCACTGCACTAATACCAGGAAAAAAAGCTCCTCTTATAATTAAGGATGAAATGATAATGAATATGCAAAGTGGATCAATAATTTATGACCTAGCTGCAGCTCAAGGAGGAAATACTTCGTTTAGTCAAGTAGACAAGATTGTTGATAAGAATGGTGTAAAGATTATGGGAGAAAAAAATATACTTAATAATTTACCAACTTCTGCATCAAATTTATATGCAAAAAATGTGTTTAATTTTGTTATAAATCTTTTAGATAAAGATAAAAAAAAATTAAATATTAACTTAGAAGATGAAATAATTGAAAAAACAATGATAAAATAACTATGGAAATAGATCCTTTTATATTTAGATTAAGTATATTTATACTTTCAATTTTTGTTGGATATTATGTGGTATGGAGTGTTACGCCATCACTGCACACTCCTTTGATGTCTGTAACTAACGCTATATCATCCGTTATTATTGTTGGTGCAATTATTGCTGCTCTTGCATCTGTCGAAGGTGAAATTTTTTCAAAATCAAGTTTATTTGGATATTTAGCAATTATTTTAGCTGCAGTTAATATTTTTGGAGGATTTCTTGTAACTCAAAGAATGTTGGCAATGTATAAGAAAAAAAAGAAGGATAAATAATGATCTCAGCAAACTTATCAGCAGTTTTTTATCTTATTTCTGGGGTACTATTTATTCTGGCACTTAGAGGATTATCTTCTCCAGAAACTTCAAGACAAGGAAATTTTTTTGGTATAATTGGAATGTTGATAGCTATTACTGTCACTTTCCTAGCTGTCGGAAATTTTTCAACTGGACTTATTTATGTCTTTGGGTTTTTAATTTTAGGTGGTGGTGTAGGCGCTTTCATCGCTTACAAGATACCAATGACAGCAATGCCTGAATTAGTTGCTGGGTTTCATAGTTTAGTAGGTTTAGCAGCAGTTTTTGTAGCTATTTCTGCATTCATAAATCCAGGAGCATTTAACTTAGGGAATCCTGGCAATATTAAGCTTGCGAGTTTAATAGAAATGTCAATTGGTGCAGCTGTTGGAGCAATTACTTTTTCAGGTTCAATTATAGCATTTTTAAAACTACAAGGAATTATGTCTGGTGCACCAATCACCTTTAAGGGACAGCACTTCCTTAATGCTGTGATACTTATTACAATAGTTGTTTTAACTTATTATCTTTGCACAACACAATCTTCAAATTTATTTTGGATCTTAATTGGTATTTCTTTTTTAATAGGTTTTTTATTAATTATACCTATTGGAGGAGCAGATATGCCTGTTGTAATTTCAATGCTTAATTCTTATTCAGGGTGGGCGGCCGCAGGGATTGGCTTTACTTTAGAAAACACTGCTTTAATAATAACTGGCGCCTTAGTAGGCTCATCAGGAGCAATTTTATCCTACATAATGTGTAAAGGAATGAATCGATCATTTTTTAATGTGATTTTAGGTGGATTTGGCGCAACAGAGCAAACTAAAAATGATCAAAGCAAAGAACAAAAACCTGTTAAAAGTGGAAATGCCGATGATGCAGCCTTTTTAATGAAAAATGCTTCGTCAGTAATTATTGTGCCTGGTTATGGAATGGCTGTTGCGCAGGCTCAACATGCTTTGAGAGAAATGGTGGATGCTTTAAAAAAACTTGACGTAAAAGTTTCATACGCAATACATCCAGTCGCTGGGAGAATGCCTGGACATATGAATGTTCTTTTAGCTGAAGCAAATGTGCCTTATGATGAAGTTTTTGAATTAGAAGAAATAAATAATGATTTTGCAAATGCTGATGTTGCATATGTCATTGGAGCTAATGATGTTACTAATCCAGTTGCCAAAACTGATCCTCAAAGTCCAATTTATGGTATGCCAGTTTTAGATGTTGAAAAATGTAAATCTGTTTTATTTGTTAAAAGAAGTTTATCAGCTGGTTATGCTGGAGTTGATAATGATTTATTTTATAGAGATAATACTCTTATGCTTTTTGCAGATGCAAAAAAAATGACCGAGGAAATAATTAAAAGTTTATAAACAAAAATACTATCTTTATGGGATATGTAAAAAAAATTTTTCTCCTATTTGTTCCACCGATATTCATAAAATTATTCAAAAGAAGATATCAATATATGTCAAAATTTGAAACTTACCAATCTGCTCAAAATGTTTCAAATATTTATAAAGATAAAAAGGCTTCTGAAAAATTTTTAGGACCTGATAATATTGAGGTATCTGGTAGATTTAATTTAATTCCTTTGTTAGTTCTTTCTTTAAATAAAAAAAAGATAAAAATTTTAGATTATGGTGGTGGAGCTAACCCGGTTTATAGTTATATTAAAAATTCAACTAATATTAATGTCAAAACATATGTAGTTGAACCTGAAAATTTTTGCAAAATAATAAAAAATAAAATACCAAAAAAACACAAAAAATTTATAAATTATGTAAGTTCGATTGATAAATTAAATACAACCTCTTTCGATATTGTTTGTTTTAATAGTTCGATGCAATATCTTGAAAATTATGAAAGCATAATTAAAAAATTGTCAAAGTTTAAACCTGTATATTATTTAATCACAAGAACAAATTTTCATATGGGTAAAAAAAACTATTATGCACTTGAGTGTGGTATTAAAGATAGTTTACATCCTTATATATTTTTTTCTGTACATCAATTTACGAAGCTAATGAAATCTAACAGCTACAATTTAATTTTCTCTAATAAGTATAATATTAATAGATATAAACATAAAAGTATTGATGGTAGAACATTTTTTCATAAAGATATGATTTTTAAAAGATTTAAAAATTAAAGGATAATAAATGACTAAAATATTTTGTGATATTGCAGATTTAAAAATAATAAAAAAATTCAATCAAAAAAAAATTGTTAAAGGATTTACGACAAATCCAAGTTTAATGAGAAAAGCAGGAGCAAGAAATTATTCCAAATACTGTAAAGATATTTTAAAAGTTACAAAAAAACCAATTTCTTTTGAGGTATTTGCTGATAACAATAAGCAGATAATTGAACAAGCATTAAAAATCAAAGATTGGGGAAAAAATGTGTATGTAAAAATTCCTGTTACTAATTCGCAAGGAATATTTTTGGGAAATTCAATAAAATTTTTGAATAAAAAAAAAATTAAACTAAATATAACTGCTGTTTATAATGCTGCCCAAACTAAAAAAATTTTAAAAGTTATTAACAAAAAAACTAAGTTGATTATATCAATTTTTGCGGGAAGAGCTGGAGATGTAGGAAAAGATCCAATACCAGAATTTAAAAAAAGTATTAAGTTAGCAAAAAAATTTAAAAATGTTGAAATTTTATGGGC
>MDTD01063910.1_pt1 | contig 24907 bp, 26 predicted proteins | sample 811221 | NCBI WGS metagenome assembly MDTD01 (sample SAMN05326646, study PRJNA326480) | marine metagenome | isolation source: seawater | place: Pacific Ocean: South West | collected 2011 | reverse complement strand
TTGATTGATAAACTTTGATTTTTATACATATTAAGAAAAATTTAGCAAACTTAAAATTATGTTTAATACAATATTTCCAAAGATCCACAAAGAAGGCTACAAATTCTTAGCTATCTCAATACTAGCCACATTTATAGTTTTGTTCTTTTCAAAGTTTTTTGGACTAATTTTTGTATTCATTACAATCTGGGTGTATTATTTTTTCCGAGATCCTGAACGTTTTTCAATAAATGATGACTCCTATCTTGTAAGCCCTGCGGACGGTTTGATTACAAGTATATCGGAGAGATCAGGACCAGAAGAACTTAGATTAGAAAATATAACATATACAAAAGTCAGTGTTTTTATGAATGTATTTAATTGTCATGTGAATAGAATTCCTATTTCTGGAAAAATTGAAGAAATTTATTATAAACCAGGAAAGTTTTTAAATGCATCGTTAGATAAGGCCAGTGAAGAGAACGAAAGAAACTATTACAAAATTAAATTAAAAAAGAATAACGAGGAAATAATTATTGTTCAAATCGCAGGATTAATAGCTAGACGAATAGTTTGTGAAGTTGAACAAGGCCAAGAACTAAAACAGGGAGAAAGAATAGGGATGATTAGATTTGGAAGTAGAGTTGATATATATTTTAAAAATAAAAAAGTTTTAGCTAAACTTGGTCAAAATGTTATTGCAGGAGAAAGCCTAATTGCCTCAGAATAATGGAACAAAATAAAAAATTTAAATTAGTAACTTCAAAAAGAACAAGATACCTTCTACCCAATATTCTTACTTTAGGTGGTGTATGTTTAGGAATTAGTTCCATAAAATTTTCAATTGATGGAAATTTTAGCTTAGCTGTTACTTTAATTTTATTAGCTGCAATATTAGACGCTTTGGATGGTAGAATTGCTAGATTGATTAAAGGTACATCTGAATTCGGAAAAGAGTTAGACTCTTTAACTGACTTTGTAAGTTTTGGAATAGCGCCGGTATTTATCTTATATTTTTGGCAGCTAAATACTTACGGGAAACTTGGTTGGGCGATATCTTTAACTTATTCAGTTTGTTGCGTTTTAAGACTAGCAAGATTTAATTTAGCAAAATACGATGGCCAACAAGAGTGGAAAAACAATTTTTTTGAAGGAATACCATCACCAGCTGGCGGACTGCTTATTCTTATGCCATTAATATATGAGTTGACTGAAATAGACTTCAATATTTCTGTTAGAGAGTATACCCCATTTTTAACAATTATAATTGCTGTGCTTTTAGTTAGTAAAATCCCCACACTTTCATTTAAAAAAATTTCAATTTCGTCTAAAGCTACAATATTTTTATTATTAGCAGTAGGCATGATTTTTATTTCACTACTCTTTTATACTTTTGAGACTCTATTAGTTTTTAGTATAGTTTATTTAATTTCAATACCAGCCAGTATATTAATTTATAAAAATCAGAAAAAAAAATATTCATCAAAAATATCTGACGAAGACCATGAAGATATTTTATAATGAAAAGATCTAAAAGAGTTAAAAAAAGTAATACCTGGAGAATTAGACAACACAGAGATCAATTTTTCAAAAAATCAAAATTTCTAGGCTATAGGTCAAGAGCATCATTTAAATTAATTGAATTAAATGAAAAGTTTAAATTTATTAAAAAAAATTCTAATTTATTAGATCTTGGAGCATCCCCTGGAGGATGGTCACAAGTTGCGAGTAAAATAATATTATCCGGCAAAATTCTGTCAATTGACGTAAAACAAATGCAATCAATAGAAAACGTGGCCTTTCTGAAAAGAAATATTTTCGATGAAAAAACAAAAAATGACATATATAACTTTTTTAACAAAAAAATTGACGTAATTGTCTCTGATATGGCCGCAGATACTACAGGCAATAAATCTTTAGACTCTATTAGAACAAATCAACTATGTTTAGAAATTCTACGTTTTTCAACAAAAATTCTACATTTTAAAGGAGTTTTAGTATCAAAGGTTTTTATGGGTGACGACTTTATTGAGGTAAAAAATCTTGCAAAATCTTTATTTAAAGATGTGAATTTCTTTAAACCTAAATCAAGCAGAGATGAGTCAAAAGAGACTTATTTACATTGTAAAATTTTAAAGCCTTTATAAATTTAAAAAATCGTTTATAAGTTTATATGGGATCAATAAAAGAGTCTTTAACCTTTGACGATGTACTATTACTTCCTCAGTATTCTGACGTTCTGCCATCCGAAACGAATATTTCCATTAAATTAGCAAATAAAATAACTTTAAAGGTACCATTTCTTTCTTCAGCTATGGATACGGTAACAGAATCTAGAATGGCAATTGCATTAGCCCGAGAAGGTGGAATAGGGGTTATACACAGGAATTTAAATATATTTAAACAATCTAATGAAATAGCTAAAGTAAAAAGAAAAAAATTACTAGTAGGAGCAGCAGTTGGGACAAATACTGAAGATATTGAGAGAGCAAAGTCCTTAATTGATAATGGATGTGATTTAATAGTTATAGATACAGCCCACGCTCATAGTGAGAAAGTTTTAAATACACTATCAAAATTAAAAAAAAATAGCAGCAAAATACCAATTTGTGCTGGAAATATCGCAACAGGAGAAGCAGCAAAAAAATTGTATAACTCAGGTGCTGATATAATTAAAGTTGGAATAGGACCTGGATCAATTTGCACAACTAGAATGGTTGCCGGAATAGGAGTACCTCAAATCTCAGCTATTATGGAAGTTAAAAGCTCTCTTAAAAATAAAAAAATTTCAATAATTTCAGATGGTGGAATTAAATTTTCAGGCGATATCGCAAAAGCCTTGGCTGCAGGGGCCGACGCGATAATGATGGGATCAATTTTTGCCGGCACTGAAGAGAGTCCTGGAAAAAAATTCAAACATCAAGGTAAAATTTATAAAAATTATAGAGGCATGGGATCAATAGGAGCAATGTCATCGGGATCAGCAAATAGATATTTTCAAAAAAATTTTAAAGATAAATCTAAATTTGTACCAGAAGGTGTTGAGAGCAGAGTAGAATATAAAGGCAATGTCTCAAAAATTATCTATCAATTAAAAGGCGGTTTGCGGTCTTCTATGGGATATATTGGAGCGAAAAATTTGTCACAAATTAGAAAAAATGCGAAATTTATTAAAATTACAAAAGCTGGATTCTATGAGAGTATGGTGCATAGTGTTGAAATGACACAAAAAACAATTAATTATAAACTATGATAATTAGGATACTCAGAATAAGCTTAATATTAATCATATTTCCAAATTACGTGGTTGCAAATACTGATTATTTTAAAAAGGGACTCAATTTATTTAATAGCAAAAAATATGAAGAAGCTAAGTTTAAATTTGAGCAAGATATAGTATTTAATCCAAAAAATGAAATGTCTTATTTGTATTTATCAAAAATATTTAAAAATCTAGAAAATAAAAAATTAGAGGAACAGAATTTAAATACAGTAATTTTACTTAACCCAGAAAATGAAGATGCAATCTTAAGTTTAGCAAAATTAAAATTAGACGCTTCGGACTATAAAAAAAGCAAGGAGTTAAATGATAGATTAATTAAATTGTGTAATAAATTTTGTGATCAAAGTCGTAAGTTGAAATTAGAAATTGAAAATTTATCAAAAAAATAAATGCAATTTCATAATGACAAGGAATTAGTTTTAATTGTAGATTTCGGTTCTCAAGTGACAAAACTAATCGCAAGAAGGATAAGAGATTTAGGTGTTTATTCTGAAATAGTAACTCCCAAGGAACTAGTTAAGATAAAAAATTTTAAACCAATTAAAGGAATAGTCCTTTCAGGCGGACCTTCAACAGTAACTAAAAAAAAATTTCAAAGTATTCCTAAAAAAATTTTAACTAAAAAAATACCAGTACTTGGTATTTGTTACGGTCTTCAACTTATTGCAAAACTATTCGGAGGTAAAATTAAATCATCTAAAAAAAGAAGGGAGTTTGGTAGGGCAATAATCTTTAAAAAAAAAAATTCTCTTTTAACGAAAAATTTTTTCAAATCTGAAAATTCTGTATGGATGAGTCATGAAGATGCCGTAATAAAATTACCAAAAAATTTCAAAGCTACTGCTTATACCAAAGACTCAAAGTTAACAATAATTGAAAATAATAAAGAAAAAATTTATGGCGTTCAATTTCATCCTGAAGTTACCCATACGAAAAAGGGAAAACAAATTTTTAAAAATTTTTTATTTTTAATTTGTAAAATGAAAAAAAAATGGAATGTCATTTCACTAAAAATGAAGTTAATAAAGGAAATAAAAAAATTAACTAAAAATAATCGAGTCATTTGTGCATTATCTGGGGGTGTTGATAGTAGCGTAGTTGCAATGTTAATAAACAAAGCTATTAGAAAAAATTTAGTTTGTATAATGGTAGATACAGGTCTTATGAGAAAAAATGAATTTAAGTACACTTACAAAATCTTTAAAAAGAAACACAGATTAAATGTAAAATTAGTGAATGCTTCGACCATTTTTTTAAAAAAATTAAAAGGCGTATCCAATCCTGAAAAAAAAAGAAAAATAATTGGTAATTTATTCATTAAGATATTTGAAAAAGAGTCAAAAAAGATTAAAAATGTTAAATTTCTTGCTCAAGGCACTCTCTATCCAGATATTATTGAAAGCAGATCTTCAACAGGGAGTAAGTCTTCCAAAATAAAATCTCATCATAATGTCGGCGGACTTCCAAAAAAAATGAAATTAAAATTAATTGAGCCTCTAAAAGAATTTTTTAAAGATGAAGTAAGAGCTTTAGGCAATTCCTTGGGTCTTTCAAAAAATATTTGTTATAGACATCCTTTTCCTGGTCCTGGATTAGGAATAAGAATAATTGGTCCTGTCACCTCAGAAAAAATCAAAATATTACAAGAGGCCGATCATATTTATATAAATGAGCTAAATAAAAAAAAACTTTATACTAAAATTTGGCAAGCTTACGCTGCTTTATTGCCTATTAAAACTGTGGGTGTTATGGGAGATTCAAGGACATATGAATACACTTGTCTCTTACGAGCAGTGACCTCTGAAGATGGAATGACAGCAGATTATTATAATTTTCCAAAAGATTTTTTAGACAAAATCTCAAATAAAATAGTTAATAACGTAAAAGGTATAAATAGAGTAGTTTATGATATAAGCTCTAAGCCACCAAGTACAATAGAGTTAGAATAAGTATTTAATATCTATGAAAAAAAAAATTGCAAATATCTTAAGAAAGAAAGGAAAATCTAAAATAGTAAGTTTGACGTCTTACTCTAAAAACATTGCAAAAATTTTAGATAATTGTTGTGACATAGTTTTAGTTGGTGACTCAATGGCAAACGTTTTATACGGACATGAAAATACTAATAAAATCAGCTTAGATAATATTATTCAACATACATTGAGTGTGGAGAAAGGTATAAAAAAATCTTTGTTAGTAGTAGATTTGCCGAAAGGGACCTACACAGACGAAAGAATTGCAAAAAAAAATGCTTTAAAAATAATGAAAAAAACAAAAAGTGATGCAGTTAAACTTGAGAGTAATAAAAAAAATTTTAAAATTATAAAAACTCTTACAAAATTAAATATTCCTGTGATGGGGCACATTGGTTATACACCTCAATTTAAAAAAAAATTCAAAGTTGAAGGTAATAATGACTCTAAGGCTCAAAAACTTTTGAAGGAAGCTTTGATGATAGAGAAAGCAGGAGCATTCTCTATTGTTCTTGAATGCGTAGCACCAAAAGCTTCAAAAATGATTACTAATTCATTAAGTATCCCAACAATCGGAATAGGATCATCCAACTATTGCGACGGGCAAATATTGGTCACTGATGATCTACTTGGATTAAGTGGATTTTATCCAAAATTTGTAAAAAAATATGTTTCTTTAAATAGAATAATTGAAAAAGCTGTAAAAAAATATACTAGAGACGTTAAACTAAATAAATTTCCAACTAGAAAAAATACATTTTAATGAATGAAAATATAGACAATAAAATGAGCTTTCAGGATAAAACAATATCCTTTTTTAAAGAAAATAAATTAAAGTTTATATTTTTAATTACATCTTTAATAATAATAACTTTAGTAATAATTTTACTTAAAATTAATTACGAAAAAAAAAATAAAATTATATCAGAAAAATATATAACTGCGGGATTGTATTTATCCTCTGACCAAAAAAAAGCTAAAAAGTTATATGAGGAGATAATATTAAGTGAGAATAAATTTTATTCTGCGTTAGCTCTTAATACACTTTTAGAAAAAAATTTAGAAGATGATAAAATAAAAATATTAAATTACTTCCAGATTTTAGAAAAAATCAATTTATCAAAAGACCAAGAAGATTTGATTATGATTAAAAAGGCACTTTATCTAATGAAAAATTCAGAGCAGGTAGAGGGATTAAAATTGCTAAAAAAAATGATTAATGATAATTCAAAATTTAAACAAATAGCTGAAAGCATTTTAGTTGAATAATAGTTGATAATGAGACTTTTATTAATTTTTGTATTTTCAATTTTTTTTTCAAGTTGTTCATTTGATGATAAATCAGGGATTTGGAAAAGTGAGGGCAAAATTTCAAAAAAAGAAATTGACTCTTTTAAAGAATTCAAAACTCTTTCAGCTTCAGATGAAACTTTTAAAAAAATAATAAAAATAGATAATAATTTTAAGTTTAATTTATATAACCCTATAAAAATCTCAAAATGGAGTGATATATATTATGATCTTACAAATAATTTTAAAGACTTCAAATATGATGAAAAAAATGAACTTATTTTTAAAAGTAAAAAAATATCAAAATACAGAATAAAAAACCCTATTTTATTTCAAGACGATAATGTAATTTCTAGCGATGAAAAAGGTAATTTAATTGTCTTTTCAATAAAAGAAAATAAGATTAAGAATAAATTTAATTTTTATAAAAAAAAATTTAAAAATATTCAAAAGAAACTTAATATTATTTTGGAGAAAGAAGTTATTTTCGTTTCAGATAATATTGGCTATTTGTACGCTCTAGATTATAAAAAAAATCAACTTTTGTGGGCAAAAAATTATAAAATTCCCTTTAGATCAAATTTGAAAATTATTGAAAATAAACTTATTGCAGCAAATCAAAATAATGACTTATATTTTTTTGATAAAAATTCTGGAGATATTTTAAAGATGATACCAACAGAAGAAACTACAGTTAAAAATGAATTTGTAAATAATATTTCTTGTAATTTAAAGTATACAATATTTTTAAACACCTATGGTTCACTATATGCCATTGATAATACTTCTATGAGAATTATTTGGTTTTTAAATTTAAATCAATCATTAGACCTTAATCCAAGCAACTTATTTTTAGGCAGTCAAGTAATTCAAGATAAAAATGTTTTGGTAGTAACCTCAAATCAATTTACTTATGTAATAGATACTAATACAGGAAAAATCAAATTTAAAAAAAATTTTGTAAGTAAAATAAAACCTATAATTGTGAGTGATTACCTATTTTCTATTTCAAATACCAATTTACTTATAGCCACAGAATTAAAAAATGGAAAAATTATTTACTCTTATGATATCGATCAAAAAATAGCCAATTATCTTGATACAAAAAAAAGAGAAAGTGATATCAAGGATATCATGATAGTAAATAATAAAATAATGCTATTTCTTAAAAATTCTTATGTTTTAAAATTTAGTATTAAAGGTGACTTAGATGAAATATATAAGCTGCCCTCAAAAATCGGCTCTAACCTATTAATTGTGGACGGATCACTTATTTATTTAGATTTTAAAAATAAAATTTCGATTATAAATTAATTATTTGATTTACCGCTAAGAAGTGATAATTGTTTTACTTTTAGACCTTTTAAACTATCTGACGGTTTGACAGGATACTCTCCAGTAAAATAATGGTCGCTGAAGCATGGATAAGAAGAGTTTCTTTTTTCGCCAGTCAATGCTTTATATACTCCCTCTAAACTCAAAAATTTTAAGGTCTTCGCATTTATATATTTACACATTTCTTCATTACTTTTCTCATTTGCTAGCAATTCCTCTTTTGTAGGCATATCAACACCATAAAAATCAGGAAATTTTATCTCAGGGCATGCAATTCTTACATGAACATCCTTAGCCCCACTCTCATAAAGCATTTTCACAATTTTATGGCAAGTTGTGCCTCTAACAAGTGAGTCATCAATTAGAACGATTGACTTATTTTTTACAATTGTTTTAGTTGAGCTTAGTTTTAATTTTACACCTAAGCTTCTGATACTTTGAGTAGGCTCTATAAATGTTCGCCCTACGTAATGATTTCTTATTAAACCTAACTCAAACCTTTTATTGGATTGTTCGGCGTATCCTAGAGCTGCTGGTACACCCGAGTCTGGTACTGGTATTACCACATCAGCAGAAATATCAGCTTCTTTTGCTAGCTCAACACCTAAATTTTTTCTGTATTCATAAGCACATTTACCATTTATTAAACTATCTGGTCGAGCAAAATAAATATACTCGAATATACATGGTCTTGCTTTTTGTTTTGGAAATGGCAAGATACTTTTCATTTTACCCTCTTCGATTACAATTATTTCCCCATTATTGACTTCTCTAATAAATTTAGCACCAACAATATCAAGCGCACAGGTTTCGGATGCAAAAATATAAGAGTTTTTTAATTTTCCTATAATTAATGGTCTAATACCGAATGGATCTCTCACCCCAACCAATTTTTTATTAGTCATTAGTATAAGTGAGTATCCACCTTGAATTTGAAATAGAGCATCGATAAGTTTATCAAGAAACTTTTCTCTTCTAGATTTAGCTATAAGCTGGACTATGGTTTCAGTATCTGTTGTAGTTCTGAATATTGCTCCATCTTTAACAAGAGCCTCTCTTAAAATTAGAGCATTTGTAAGATTACCGTTATGAGCAATACTAAGTCCACCCATATGTAAATCAGCAAAGAAAGGTTGAATATTTCTTAGAGAAGTTTCCCCAGTTGTGGAATATCGATTGTGACCTATTGCAAAATTACCAGGAAGTTTTTTTAGTATCTCCTGATCAGTAAAATGATCACCAACTAGCCCTTGTCTTTTTTCTGAGTGATAGCTATTACCGTCAAAAGATACAATTCCACATCCTTCTTGACCTCTATGTTGAAGAGCATGTAGTCCTAAAGCCACTAAAGCAGAGGCGTCTTCATGGTTTGAAATTCCGAATATACCACATTCCTCTCTTAATTTATCAGACTTATATTTTTTCAATTTTCTCTTTCGTGTCAATGAAATCCTCACTTGATGGAAACTCATCGACTAGTATTTCACTTCCTTTATTTATAAATTTAAATGAGAACGCACTTTCAGCTGATATACCCCATTTTTCATAAGGATAAAACCAATTTAATATTGAAAATATACACACCGAAACTATGTAACCTTTAAAAATGCCGAATAATAAACCAAAAGTTTTATCAACTGATCCGACCCCAGTCCATGTAACTGTTTTACTTATAGTTTTTCCAATTAATATTATTAAAAAAAGAGTAAAAATAAATATCGTAATACCCAATCCTATATTATTTATAAATTCTGACTCAATATAATCACTCACAACAGGCCGAAGTTTTGGAACCAAAATTATTGTCACTATTGTTGAAATAATCCACTTCATAAAAGAAATTAAACTTAGAGAAAAGCCCTTATGAAAACATTGAATTATACAGTATACAAAAATAAGCATTACGCATATGTCAAATATGTTTAAGTTATCAGAAAAAAACTCAATGATCTCACTAAACATGGTTTACAACTCTTCATTCCCAAATGGTTTATATAATAACAAAAGTTTTGGAAGAAGTGTTAACACGGAAATCATTGCAAGCAACATTGCTATTCCAGTAAAAACTCCAAAATAAATTGTAGGAATAAAATTTGACAATACTAAAATTGAAAAACCAAACACAATTGTTATCGATGTGTTAAGTATTGCTATGCCAACTGTTTGGTGACATTTATCTAAAGTCTGAGTATAATTTTTTAATTTTTTAAATTCCTCTTTAAATCTATAAATATAATGAATACTGTTATCTACTGCTATCCCAATGGTAATTGCCGCAATTGTTATTGTCATCATATCTAAAGGGATACCAGCTAATCCTATAATACCTAGAATAAATAAAGCAGCTAGAAAATTTGGAACTATTCCTATTAGAGATAAAGTTACATTTCTAAAAAGTATTAAAAACATTATAAAAATTCCGATCATTACTATTCCCAATGTTAAAATTTGTGATTTAAAGAGACTTTGTAGTAAATTATTAAATAAAATTAGCACCCCTACCAATCTAAATTCATCTTTGTTAAGACCTAGTTTAGTGCTTAGATCATCATTAATTTTATTTATTAAGTCATCTCTCCTTAAATCTTTTAAGGAGTCTTTTATTCTAACTACTACTCTTGCTTCATCTTCTTCAACAGAAATGTAAGGAGATATAATTTCCTTTTTAATTTCTTCAGGAATTTTACTATATAAGACTGCTATTTCTAAGCTTTGTAACTTTTTATTATTTAAATCTTCTGCTACTCTTAAGATAGATCCAAATGATAAAACCTTTCCAATTTCAGGTAATGAGTCTAAATAATCATGAACTTGCAAAATTTTATCCATTTTATCTCTTGTGAACCAATATTTTGATTTTTCCTCTTGGCTATCAGTATCTTCATCCCATTCAGAAAATTCATCGTCATTAGTTTTCTCTTTTTGTTTTTTCGGAAATTTTAAAATAACATTTAATGGCGTAGTACCGCCAAGGTCGTCATCAATTTTCTTCATTCCCTTATAAATCTCTGTTTCTTTATCAAAATAATTTATAAAACTATTTTCAACTTCCAATTTAGAAATACCAATTACACTTGCGATTAATATGATTAAAGTGCTTCCAAAAAGCAATACTTTACTTTTTTTTGCAACTGATCCAAATAATGATGTTACGAAAGAATTTTGCGTATCTTTTATATTAATATCTTTTTCTGATGAAAAGATTCCAAGTAGCGATGGCAAAAGTATAAATGTAACAATAAAGGAAACCAATAAACCTAGTGTCATCATCCAACCAAAATCTATTATCGGTTTTATTCCACTAAAAATTAAAGATAAAAATGCACATATAGTAGTTAATACTGTGTAAAGGATTGGAAGTAACATTTTTTTACTAGCACTCAAAACAGCTTCAGATTTTGAAATTTGTGGAAATTCTTTTTTTAATTGCAAAAATCTCACAGTTAAGTGGATATTCATTGCCATATTTAGAATAAGCATTAATGCAATAAAGTTTGAGGATATAACAGTAACTTTCCATCCAAAGAAACCCAATAATCCAATCATAATAATTACTGAAGTGGCACAGCCTATTAAAGGCATAAGCACCCATTTAATATTTTTAAAAACAAACCATAATGTGAAAATTATAAAAATAAAAACACCTATACCAAATACAATGATATCTTTTTTTATAAAACTCATCATATCATCAGCTATCATGGGAATTCCACCTAAGTGGATTTTAGCATTTTCCCCATATTTATTTATAACATCTCTTATCTCCGAGATATTTTGATGGTTCCTTGTATTGTAAAGGTTTTTATATTCTTCGTATTCTTTAAGAAATTTTTTATAATTTAATTTTTCTTCCTTAGAAAGTCCCATTTCGTTAGATTGATTAAAATATTTATCTTTAATTTTTATATATTCATTTAGCCTTTGATCCTTTTTCAAATAAACAACTATTCCTGAAGTTTTACCGTCTTTACTAATTACGTAGTCTTTGTAAATCGGGCTATTTAAAATTTCGTTAAAACCTCTTTTTCTGTCTATCTCAGGGTAGGCTAATGTTTTATAGTTCTTAAGTCTGTCCATAAGGTTTTCATCTGTACTTTTGAGAAGAGGGACATCTATTACGGTAATAACACTGTCAACCCAAGTTAGTTTTTCTATTTTGGATTTTAACAACTGTAAGTTAAGAACAGTCTCTTTTTCTGTAAAACTGGAAACAGGAGTGTAAGTTAAGACTAAAAAATCTTTGGTTCCATATCTTTCATTTACTTCTCTTAAATATTTTAAGTCTTTATCTCCTTCCAAAAGAAGAGCATCAGAGGAGGCATCTAAATTGAAATTTTTAGACTGATAAATTGAAAAAATAACAAAAATAGCTAATAAAAATAAGCTTAATTTTGAGTAATCTATGACTAATTTTTTATAAATAAAAGACATCATCGAGATAATGCAGATATATCTTAATTTTTTTATAACAAAAGAAAAATTTAAGTTTAATTTTTGCTCAAATCTTTGAATTTTGTGTAAATTCCCTCAAACTCAACTTTAATAGTTCCAGTAGGACCATGTCTTTGTTTACCTAATATTATATCTGCTAAACCATTTACATCATTCATTTTAGATTGCCATTCCGCATGTTCTATTGAACCTAATTTTGGTTGTTTTCGCTCAAGATAATAAGATTCTCTATAAACAAACATAACAACATCAGCATCTTGCTCTATAGAACCAGATTCTCTAAGGTCAGCTAGTTGAGGTTGCTTATCATCCCGTTGTTCAACTGCTCTTGATAATTGCGAAAGAGCTAATACAGGCACCGAAAGTTCTTTTGCTAAAGCCTTTAAACCTTGAGTAATTTCTGAAATTTCTTGAACTCGTCCTTCATTTTTATTTAAATTTGATCTCATTAACTGGATATAATCAACAACTACTAAACTTAGTCCAAATAACCTCTTAATTCTTCTCGCTCTATTGCTTAATGATGCAATAGTAATTGCAGGTGTTTCATCTATATACAAAGGTAAGTTATAAATATTTCTTGAAGTTTCGATGTATCTATTTATTTCTTCTTCAGACACTTTTCCTCGTCTTATATCATCAGATTTTATTTTTGCTTGTTCAGATAAAATTCTGGTTGATAATTGTTCGGAGGACATCTCAAGTGAGAAAAAGGCAACAGATGATTTCTCTTGACGTTTCAAAATATTCTGTGATGCATTATAAGCAATATTAGTTGCCAAAGCCGTTTTACCCATAGATGGTCTCCCAGCTAAAATAATCAAATCAGATTTGTGTAAACCTCCAAGTTTTTCATCAAGGTCAGTCAAACCCGTGGGAACACCAACGATACCTTGATCATTTTGCATTGCTAAAGTTGCCATTTCTATGGTTTGATCAAGTGCTTGATTAAATTTAAGAAATGATTGTGAAAAGCTTCCTCTTTCAGCAAGGTCAAAAAGAGATTTCTCCGTACTTTCGATAATTTTTTCAGCATTTTGCTCTTGTGAATTTGCATTTAGAGTATCTGAGGAAAGTTTGTCTGAGATCATAACTAATTCTCTTCTCAAATACATTTCTTGAATAATTTTTGCGTAATCTACCGCTTGTTTCGAAGAACCTGAAAATCTTGTTAGTTTTACTAAATATTCTGTACCTCCAACTTCCTGAAGCATATTATCTTTTTCAAAATAATTTTTTAAAGTAATAGGGTTAGCGACCATTCCTTTATTATTGAGATGTTCGATCACTTCATATATTTTAATATGAGCGGGGTCGTAAAATATTGAGGGATTTACAATTGATGAAATTTCATCAATGATATCATTATTTACCATTATACTTCCTAGCAGTGCCTGTTCTGCCTCAAGATTTGAGGGGTGTTTGTTTTCAGCTTTATTTTGTAATGAGGTTATTTCTTTCACAATTCAATAATAAATAGGACCTGATGTTAATAAAGTAAAAAGTTACACACCATTTCCACGACTCTGTGGAAAAGTTATTTTGATTGAATTCTATCTATTTTAATTGAGATATTTGCTTTAACTTCGGAGTGGAAACGAATTTCAATTTTGTAAATACCTATTTTATTTAACTCTTCTTTTAAAATGATTTGAGAAGGACTTATTTCAGCGTTTACATTTTCTTTTATTGCACTGGTAATTTCTTTAGGTTTTATAGAGCCATATAGATCACCATTTTCTTTACTTTCTTTACTAAATGTGAATGTTTTGCCATTTACTAATTTTGATATTTCTTTAAATTTATTTTTTAATTCAATATTTCTTTTGTTTAATTCATTTTTCTTTTTATTTACAAGTTCTAAATTCTCTTTATTAAATCTTAAAGCCTTCCCCTCCTTGAGTAAAAAATTTCTACCATAACCATTTTTAACTTTTACTTTATCTCCAATATTTCCCAGGTTTACAATATTTTCTAGTAAGATTATTTCCATCTTATACCAATCCTAACATTTTAGCTTTTTTTATTTCTCTAGTTAGTTTTTTTTGCTTTTTGAAAGAAACAGAAGTTATTTTTGAAGAAATTATTTTACCATTATCTGACATGTATTTTTTGAGCAGGCCTACATTTTTATAGTCAATTATTGGTGCATTTTTAATTGACAAAGGACATTTGCTTGAAAATCTTCCCTCGTTTTTCTGAAATAAACTTAATTTACTTAGTGAGTTAGGTCCCCTTTTTTGAAATTTTTTATTTTTCCTTTTCATACAAATCTATTTATTTTTTTTGAAAAATTCGTTTTTTGTGTCAAGCCTCTTATATTTTACAGTTAAGTATCTAATTATGGAGCTATCTACTTTAATTTTCTTTTCAACTTGTTCTAATGTTTCTTTGTTTCCCTCAAACTTAAAATGGATGTAAAAGCCTTTTTTATAGTTTTTAATTTTATGGGATAAATTTAGTAAGCCCCACTCTTCAATTTTTACTACTTTTCCAGATGAGCCATTAATAAGTTCATTGTATTTATCTTTTATACTTTTTATTTCGTTTTCAGCTAAATCTTGTTTAGCAATTATGGTATTTTCGTAAAAAGCCATATATTTTCTTGTTAATTAAGGTTTATTAATTCTTTTTAAAAACTGGTTTATACTATAATGAAAAATTATAGCAATACTAATAATTATAATAAAATATGAGCGCTTTTTTATTCCCTGGTCAGGGGTCCCAAATAGTAGGTATGGGTTTGGAATTTTACAACAGTTTTGAAATAGTAAAAAAAATTTTCAAGGAAGCGGACGATAAACTACAATTTCCTATCTCAAAAATGATATTAGAAGGGCCAGAAGATAAATTAAAATTAACCGAGAATACACAGCCTGCAATTCTAACTGTAAGTTACTCAATTTTTAAAGTAATGAAGGAAGAATTTCAATTAGAAACAAACAAAATAAAATTTTTTGCCGGTCACTCACTAGGAGAATACAGCGCACTCGTTTGTGCAGAGTCTCTTACTTTTTTAGACGCATTATATTTACTTCATGAGCGAGGTAAAAGCATGCAAGAAGCGGTGCCAATAGGTCAAGGAGGAATGATTGCTGTAATGGGCACAACAATTAACGAGCTAACAAGTCTTATCAAAAACGAGAATATAACAAATGGTGTTTGTGAGGTCGCAAATGATAACTCTGAAGGGCAGGTGATACTTAGTGGAAATAAAAAGAGTATTGAAAAATTTCAAACAATTCTAAAATCAAAAAAAATTAAATCTATTCCTCTAAAAGTAAGTGCACCATTTCACTGCTCATTAATGAAACCCGCTGCAAAAAATATGGAGGAAAAAATAAACAAAACTAATTTTAAAAAACCTTCTCATGACATAGTAGTTAATGTATCAGCTTTACCTGAAAAAGATCCAGTTCAAATAAAAAAAAATTTAGTTGAGCAAATATACTCGACTGTGAAATGGCGAGAGACTATTAATTTTATATCTGAAGCAGGAGTCGTTAATTTTATAGAAGTTGGCCCTGGTAGAGTTTTAACAGGAATGGTTAAAAGAACAAAAAAAAATGCAAATTGCTTTTCAATTAACTCAATAGCTGATATTAAGAATTTAATAAATGAACTTAAAAAATAAAAAAGTTTTAATTACTGGAGCAACAGGTGGGATAGGAAATAGTTTGGTAAAAAAATTTTATGATCACGGATCGATAATAATGGCTACTGGAACAAGAGAGGAAAAATTAGAAAATCTTAAAAAAAATTTTAGCAAGATAGAAGTAGCAAAATTTAAACTTGATGAGCATAGTAAAATTGAGGAATTTATTGAGAAAGTTTATAAAAACTTAAACGGTATAGATGTAGTCATTAATAATGCTGGCATAACTTTAGATAATCTTTCTATAAGACTCACCGAAGAAAATTGGAAAAAGGTATTAGATATTAATTTAACTTCTACTTTTTTAATGTGTAAACATTCTATAAAAAAAATGCTTAAACAAAAAAATGGAAAAATAATTAATATCACATCAATAGTTGGGCACACAGGTAATTTGGGGCAAGCTAATTACTCAGCGTCTAAAGCTGGAATTGTTGCTTTTTCTAAGAGTCTTGCAATAGAATATGCTAAAAAGAATATTAATATTAATTGTGTATCGCCAGGTTTTATACAAACTGAAATGACAGATAAAATTAATGAAGAAATGAAAAAAAGTTTAATTAGTAAAATTCCTTCTGGCTCACTTGGATCAGGCGATGATGTTGCCAATTGCGTAGCATTTTTAGCCTCCGATATGGCAAATTATATTAATGGCGAGACCATTCATGTTAATGGCGGAATGTATATGTCTTGACAATTCTAATTAATAATCTATTAAGAAATTATAATAATAAGAAAGGATTTCATGTCAGACGATATTAAAAGTAAAATCAAAAAAATAGTTGCAGATCACTTAGGTATAGAAGAGGAAAAAGTTACAGAAGAGGCAAGTTTCATTGACGATCTTGGTGCAGATAGCTTAGACACTGTTGAATTAGTAATGGCTTTTGAAGAAGAATTTGGATCAGAAATTTCTGATAGTGAGGCGGAGAAAATTTTGACAGTAGGCGATGCAATTAAATTCATTGAAAGCAAATCTAACTAAAAGAGAAAATTAAATTTAAATGTTACATGATGGGGAAAATATCATGGTTATATTATCATCTCCATCTGGGGTTGGAAAAACGACGCTTACAAAAAAAATTCAACAGAAATATCAATCATTTAAAATTTCAGTTTCCCACACAACCAGATCCCCTAGATCCAACGAAGTAAACGGTGTTGATTATCATTTTGTTACTAAAGATAATTTTGAAAAACTAATTAAAAACAATAAATTTTATGAGCATGCAAAAATTTTTGAAAATTATTACGGTACTTTAAAAGAAAATGTTGATCAAACTATACTAAAAAATGATATAATTTTTGATATAGATTGGCAGGGAACAAAACAATTATCCAAATTTACCAATTTAAAATTGATAAAAATTTTTTTAATAGCTGAAAATAAAGAAGAACTAAAAAAAAGACTCATTAAGAGAAATCAAAATACAGATGTGGAGATTGAAAAAAGATTTAACTCTTTTGATGAAGACATTAAACATTGGAATGATTATGATTATGTTTTAATAAATAAAAATTTAGAAGTTTGCTTTAAACAAATAGAGAATATTATATTACAAAATAAAAAAAAACTGCCTACCTCTTTTCAATAATCTCAACGATTTTGTAATATAATTCAGGCTCAATTTCAGCAGGTCTTAAACTAGTATCTAAATTTTTCAACATATCGATTTCTTTTCTTTTAAGTAATTTGTTAAGGCTTTTATTAATCATTTTTCTTTTATTTGAAAAAAAAAAGACTAGTAACTTTTTCTAAATTTTTGAGATTTTTAATGGCAATTTGATTGTTTTTCCTAGGTTTAAAATGAATTACCATCGAGGTTACTTTAGGCTTTGGATAAAAGCAATTTTGCGAGACCAAAAAATTTTGTATAGGCTTAATTCTATAATTTGCGAGAATTGATAACCTACCGTAATTATTTGTCGAAAATTTTCCTAAAATTTTTTCTCCAACTTCTTTTTGAAACATAAAAACGATATCATTAAAATATGGCGGCCACTTTTTAAAATTAAGTATCTTTACAAGTATTTGTGAAGAGACATTATATGGTAGGTTTCCAAAAATAGCTGAACCTTTCTTATTAATTTTTTCTAAATCGAATTTTAAAATATCATCGTTAAATAAATTAATTTTCTTAGAATTTTTATATTTAACCTTTAACTCTTTGAACAAAAAATTATCTTTTTCAATTAAAGATAAAGATTTTGGTTTTTTTTTCAAAATTTCTGAAGTGAGAGCACCTTTGCCTGGGCCTATTTCAATAACATCTATGTCTTGAATTTTGACGAGACCTACAATTTTATTAATTATATTTTTATCTATTAAAAAATTTTGTCCAAGTGATTTTTTAGCAAACTTCATTAACTAAATTTATTCAAAAAATTTAAACATTCAAGAATACTTTTCGCATTTGCTTTATTCTTTCCAATCAAATCTCTTGCAGTTCCATGATCAGGAGAAACTCTTAAATATTTTAAACCAAGAGTGATATTTATTGCGTTGAATTTAAATAAAGTTTTAAATGGTGACAAAACTTGATCATGATACATTCCAACTATTATATCATAATTTTTGTATGCACTTATAAATACCGTATCTGAGACTAGCGGTCCGTCCACTTTGATACCTTTTTTTTTCAATTTTTTAATAGCAGGTATAATAAATTTCTTCTCCTCTGAATATTTTCTTAATTCAGCGTTATGAGGATTAAGACCTAAAATTCCAATTTTAGGTTTCCTTTTATATTTATATTTGTACCAGGACTCTATTGTTATTAATTTATTGATAATTATTTTAGAATTAATTCTTTTTGATATTTCTCTTACATCGATATGGGTTGTTATTGGGCAAACTGATAATTTTTTATTTCCTATTATCATTACCTCTTTATCTTTTTTTACTTTACATTTTCTTGCTAAATATTCAGTGACTCCAATTTTATCAGTACCTAATAACTTTTTATCTATTGCACAATTAATGAGTCCCGCAACCTCACGTCTTTGAGCTATTTTATGGCCAAGGTTTAAGGATGCTTTAACAAACTTAGATGCAGCATTAAATGGTACATTGAAGGGATCTTTAAAATCAAGTTTCAAGTCAATAATTTTAAGTTTATTTGAGTCGGCTGTTGCAAAAATGTCTTTAACTACTGTTGTTTTAAGAGAAAGCTTTAATTTATGAAATTGATGCTTTATTAATTTTTCATTAGATATGAAATAAATTCTTTGTTTAAGACTTTTATTAATTTTTTTCCAAAATTTATGTATGATCTCTAAATTAATGCTATTAGGATCACCAGTTAATATTACAATTTTTTTTTTCATTTATATTCAATCAAACTTGTATTTTGCAATTTTGAAAGATGGCTTCTAGAATACAAATTAAATAATTCATTTTTTTTTTGATTTATTAAATTATTTTTTAATTCTGAAATATTAATATTTTCCGATTTTGAAATTCTTTTATCATTAATTTTAAGGAATAAAACTGCATTTTGTTTTTTAATTGGTTTTGAAATATCACCTTTATTCATTTCCTTGAGTAAATCATAAATTGGTTTAGAGAGTGATTTGGAATTAACCCATCCAATATCACCTGCGTTTGAAGCTGAACCAGAGTCACTGAATCTTAAAGCAGTATCTTCAAAACCATTTTTTTTTATTTGATTTGCAACATTTGAAATTTTTTCTTCATCAGATAAGTTTCCACTTAAAATAATTTCTATTTCAGATATTTTGAATTCTTCAATCACCTTTGTATTTTTGACCAAGTTTTCTAATTCAATCATTAATGATTTATCATCTATACGAATTTTATTTGAATAAATTTGATAAATAAGTTTTTGCCATTTAAATTGAGTTTTAATTTCATCTCGAAAAAGATTAAAATCCAAACTGTTGTCCCGAAATTTTTTCTTTAAATTTTCAATATTATTATTGGAAACTGATAATAAATATTTATTAATTTGAGCAGGATCGTCTTCTATTGGAAATTTTGCTAATTCGATCTTTTTTAATTTATTTTGAATTAAAAAATCTAAAGTTTTTCTTTTTATCGAATTAATATTTGTTTGGCTTACATCTTTTCCAGATAAAATTAGAGATCTTATTATTTTATCTTTAATTTCATACTGGGTTATAATTTCATTCTCGACTTTAACCACAATATTATTTTTTATTTCAGCAAGACTTGTTTTAAATAAAAAAAATAAAATGAAACAAAGTAAAATTTTTTGTAATTTTGTCTTCATTCACTTAATGATGGAGAGTTAATATTACCAAAAGGAATAAGAGTAATCTTAAACATTAAAGAATTTTCTGGCTCTAATTCCGAGTCAGTATAAAATTCCCGCCTATAAACTAAACCAGCTCTTAAACAATCATTTAAGTATTCATAACTTAAATTATAAAATTCTGATGAATCAGTTACTAAATTTCTTTTTGTTTCAAAAGAAAATAATCCGTTATTACTATTTGCAAAATCTATTTTTGTTTTAAAATATTCCTGATCACCTATATGTTTATTTTCCTCTAAATAATTGAAATCTATTTTTAAAGGATTAAAATTTAATGATGTCCCTATTTCACTGTAATTTACTTCGTTATAGTTTTGATCTACTGCAAAATTAAATTTGAAATCGATATTGTCATTTAAATTATGGGTTAAAGAACCAACTAAATCTGATAATTTTTCATCTAAACTTGATTGAGTGGGCATTTTTTTATTTTCTTTTTCGTTGATAACTTGTGCTAATGAGAAATCAAAATTTCTATCACCCTTTTTAATTTTATAATCAACACCAATCGCACTACTTAACCCTGTCTCAAAATTATTTGTTGAGTTTAAGCGGTCCATTGTAAACGCATTTATCGGGTCAAGTCTTTTACCACTATTCTCTTTCCTCATACTTCCTGGAGCATATCTTAAAAATGCTTTAGGAGTTAATAAATGCTGCGAGTTTCTCAAATCTTTCTGTAAGTTTATTTCACTTAAGTAACCAATCGCTCCAAATAATTCACTTGTAGAATTTGTTTTGTATAAGTCTAAATTTCTTGTTTCGTAATTTATATTCTTCAAATTGCCTAAAAAATTAGTCTTTAAACCAGATTTGTAATTTAATTCTTTGGACTCCCAGTCAAAATTATTTACAAAAAAGGTAGAAGACTTATTTGTATCGTAAGTATGGACTCTAAAATTAGATTGTAAGTCTAAACTACCAAAAGTATTACTACTAAAGAGATTCTTATCGACCGTAACTTCTGGTAAAATATACTCATACTTATCATTGTAATCATCTTTTAAAGTTTCATAGACACTTGCATTCAGACCTAGAAATATTTGATCGTCTTCATGTGAAAAATCTAAAGAATTTTCTAAAGTATCTATATTATAATCAACTAAATTTGACTCCACCTTGTAGAGCTTAAGATATTTTTGATGTGAAACATTTTGCATTTTTATGTCTAATGAACTGTTAGCACTGCTGTCATCAGAAAAATTTGTTGTAAATTTACCAAAGAAGTGGGATTTGTCACCGGCTTGTTTTTTACTGGTTACATTTTCATAACCTTTTGTATAACCAAAATCTGCAATCAAGTTAGAATTTTCAAATGCTTGGTGGTATTCTCCCATAAACAACGGATTTTCATTATAATAAAACTTGCTAGTAACAGTAAAATTTTTATCATTTTTCACAGCCCAAAAATATGGAATCGACACCCCAGCCCCTAAATTTTTCGAGTCGGATAACGAAGGAGGCAAGAATCCTGATCTTCTATCAACAGTTGGATCAGGATGAGATAGTCTTGGTAAATAAAATATCGGAATATCATAAACCTTAATTACCGCATTATCGTAATAAATTGTCTTTTTTTTACTATCATGAAGCATTTCTGAAGCTTGAATAGACCAGGGAGGACACTTATCATTCTCTCTGTAATTACAAAGAGTGAATATACTTTTTGAAAAAGAACTTCTTTTATTGCTCATTTTGAATGCGTTAGCAAATATTCTAGGTTTATTTCTTTTATCAATTTTAAAATCTTCGTGATTCATAAATGCTTTTATATCTGTCCCAAGCATTTCTTTTTCTTTGGTATCAATATAGATTTGTGAAAATTCATATGAATTATTTAATTGATCTTTTATTTTTACATATCCTAAAGATTTAAAAATATTGTCATTAATTTGGTACTCAAAATTTTCTAGAAAAATTTTATTGTTATCAAGGTCAGTAACTAAGGTCTCATCTTTTGAATTTATATATTTATTAATGTTATCAAAAATTATATTCTTACCATCGATAATATACTTGTCAGAAGTAATTATTTTTGTTGGCCCACTACTTTTAAAAATTTTATCTTTTTCAAAATATTCAGCGTACTCCGTTTCAATTTGATTATCTCTCGTGTCGGTAGCTATAATATTATTTTTTAATACTATAATTCCTTTCTTTTTATTATATTCAGCATAATCGCTTTTTATCAGATTCCCATCCTCTGTTTTGATTGTAACTTCATTTCTGAAAATCGATAATTCTCTATCTTTTTCTAATGTGATATTTTTGGCCTGTATTAGGATATTCTCACAATGAACACCTGTTACATTCAGTAAAAAAAATAACAATATATAAATAACACTATTTCTCATTAATCTGTAAAACTCCTACAAAAGTAAAAAAACTTAAGGCTATTACTGGAGCCCAAATTGCTAAAATCAAAGGAATACGATCAGTTTGACCAAGCGCTAGAGATAAATCTTTGAAATAGAAGGTTAATACACAAGTTATTAATCCCAAAATAATTAATTTAAAATTGTTTGTTTTTTTCATAGAATTAAGTGTAAAGATTGATGCAAGCCCAGTCATTAAAAGTAAAAAAAAGGGTAGAACTAGCATAGTGTGCAAGCTTTGATTTAAGAAATTTTCATTGTAACCTTTATCAATTAAATTTTTATAATCAAAAATGAGTTTTAAAAATGACATTGTGTCAAAATTTTTAAAAAGACTAGTTATTTTTTCATAATTATAATTTGAAACAATCTGCATCGTATCTATTTTTTCTTGTTTTAATATACCGTTCTCAGGTTTAAAAATTGAAACATCATTCAAAATCCAACTATTTTTACTAATGTCAGCTTTTTTAGATATAATTTTTTCAATTAGATTTGATTTTTCATCTAAGTGGAAAATTGTTAAATCTATTAGATTTATACCCTCAGGTTTAGCAGCTGAAATTATTCTTTGTTTGTCTTCTAAATTTTCTTTGATCCAAAGACCGTTTTTATTAAATGAAACTAAATGATCTATATCACGTGAATAATTAGATTTCGTTTTTTCGTAATACTTGGACATTGATGAAGTTATTGGATTTACAAAGATTAAAATAATCCACCCAAGAATAAAAGATGTTATAGCTAATATAAAAAAAATTTTTAAATTCGAATAACCAAAAATCTTTAAAGTTAATAAATCTTTGTTATTTCTAATATTATGCATAAACAACATGCTGGATACAAAAATTATAAATGGTAAAATTTTGATCAACATACCGGGAATTAAGATTATAGTTAAAACTAATGGAGTAAACATACTTACATTCAAATTTTTGAAAAATTCCACCTCTTCGAATAAATTTAAAATTACTCCAAAGCAGTAAAAAATTAAAACTATTAATATAAAAGTTTTTAAAAAATTTTTTAAAATATAATTGAATAAAACTTTGTTCATGTGGATTTAGTTTCTTTTGATAATTTTAAAATTAAAAATGAATACAAAATTAATAATAGCACAATAGGAGATATCACAAATAAATTTCTTAAATAACTATTAATCCCAGTGTATCTTACAGTCAACTCGAGCAAAACTAATAATATGAAGCTAAGAGAATAAATAATAATTTTATTTAATAAGTCTCTTTTAGATTTAATTAATAAAAAAGAGCAAATAAGAGAAATTACGGGAATATAAAGTGGTAAAATTAATCTTCTATTTAGATTTGAAATAATTTCGTTATCCAAATCTGTATTACATAGTTCATTTTTAAATTTATCTTTTTTAAGACAAGCTAAAAGTTTAAATGTAGAAATTTCTTGTAATTTTGGAACTTTAATAGTTGATGTGGTTAAGTCACCTAAATTTATTGTTAGTTGTTCAAATTTTATAACTTCATTTTTACTTTTATCTTTTTTCGAAGAAATAATTTGTCCATTAAATAAGAATAATTTATTTTTTTCTACAACACCATTTTCTGCTATGATTGTTGTATTTTTAGTTTTAGAAATATTTGAAGATAAATTTTTAAGATTATTTTTATCATCGTGCAAAAAAATATTTTTTAGTTCATTGTTTATTTTTTTTTCAACAAGAAAAGTAAAGCCCTTGAACGAGTCGCTAAATTGTTGTGTCCTTATTGTCGGTAAAAATGAGTTAAATTGTTCCTGACTCAATAATTGCCTAGACTTATTAAGCGCTAGTGGAGTGAGTAAAGTAGAAAGAACTAAATAAAAAAGTAAAGTTATTATAGAAGTAAATAAAAATAAGTTTATTACATTTAATTTTTTTACTCCTGAAGTCCAAAGTATTACGAATTCGCTATCATGCATATGTTTCAAAATGAAAATTGTTAAAGACAACATAAAAGATAAAGGTATAAACTTTGGAGTTATGCCGAACAGATTAAGTAATGAATATTTAAAGTAAGTGCTTACAGAATATCCACTATCTACAATTAGATCTAAGAAGCTCACCGATCTCACTGTAAGTGCAATTACTGATAAACCAAACAATATGAGTAGAAAAGTTTTCGCTATTTCAATAAAAAAGTTTTGATAAATTTTGTTTTGAAGCATTGGATTATATTGTATATAAATAATGCATCCATAAATTAAATTCAACTAATGGTTTAACTATGACTAAATATCCATTGAAAACTTATATA
>MDTD01039504.1_pt1 | contig 24908 bp, 21 predicted proteins | sample 811221 | NCBI WGS metagenome assembly MDTD01 (sample SAMN05326646, study PRJNA326480) | marine metagenome | isolation source: seawater | place: Pacific Ocean: South West | collected 2011 | reverse complement strand
CGACACGTGGCGCAAGTCTTCGGGAATGTGCCATTCAAACGTATAAAGGCGACCTTCGTCGGTGCGAGAGTAGGCTTCGAGCCCTTTTTTGAGCAGTCGTGCGATGGTGGATTTTGCGGAACCCACCGGGCCGTGAAGGAGAATGATTCTCTTTTCAGTGCCGTAGCCCAAGGCCGCTGACTTGATCACATTGACCAAACGCATGAGGGTCACGTCGATACCGAAGATGGCATCTTTGCCGTTTTCAATGGGGTCGTCGAAGAAAGGGTAGTGCACCACCTTCTTTTTGGAGTCGATGTATTCTTCTCGGCCATACCCCATGATCATATCGAACAGGCGTTGATAGGCGGTACGGCAGATTTTTGGGTCTTCCCGTACGAGCTGCAGGTAGTCTTCGAAAGATCCTTCCCAGTGTAGATGCTCGTATTCATCTTGGTTTTGTAAGGCGGCCACTGTGGCGATTAAAGATTCTGGTTGGCTCACGAAACGCTCCTGCTCAGGGCTTGACCCCTTGGAATAAATCTAACTTCTGAGATGATAGACACTTTTCCAAATGCCGTGCAAGCGTGGAGTTGTTAAAAAGGCCTTCAGGAAATGTTTTAAAACAGCGGGTTAGGACTCCTCAGGCCCTTTCCGCTGAAAGAGGGCAAGGCGTTGCGGCTGGGCACGCGGGCGATCAAATCGAAGGCCGGTTATTGGAGCGGACTGGATGGAGGGGCCTGAAAATAATTGCTGGCCGAGAATCCAGGATCCTTAGCGGTTCTTTTTCTTGCGGAAATATTCGATTTGCCATTTGCGCACATTTTTATTGTGGCAATCCAAAGTGGGACAAAAGATATGTGTGCCATCGTTACGGCTGACGAAGAACAAATCATCGGTGGTGTCTGGCCAAAGGGCTGCAATGATGGCGGCTTTGCCTGGAGAAGCGATGGGGCCGGGAGGCAAGCTTTTGATGCGGTAGGTGTTGTATGGGTGATACGCACGCAAATCTTTTTTTCTGATGTTGCCGTCGTAGCCTTGGATGCCATAAATGACCGTGGGGTCGGTCTGCATTTTCATGCCTTTTTTGAGTCGGTTGTGAAAGACGCTGGAAATATGAGGCCGCTCAAAAGCTTTGCCCGTTTCCTTTTCGATGATGGCCGCCAAGGTAAGGGTTTTGTGTAACGACCAACCCATGGACTTCATGCGTTGGGTTATTTTGTCATCGATTTGGCTTTTAAGCCTTCGGTTCATGCGCTTTAGAATGGTTTTTGGAGCGGTGCCCTTCGGAAATTGGTAGGTGTCTGGAAAAAGATAACCTTCGAGACCACCGGGGATGGTGTCTTGACCGTCAGCCCCTCGTTCGGGGACACCAAAAGATTTGATCAGGTCTTGATCTTCCATGAGTGCGATGAGCTTTGCTTCTTCGCCAAATCCTGCTTTGGCAATGATTTTCACGATGTCTACTTTGCTGCTGCCTTCTGGCACGGTGAAACGAATCTCTTTGCGCTTTCCGGTTTGGATGGCACGCAGCAGCTCAAAGGGGGTCATTGATTTATCAAGGACATATTCACCGGCTTTGATTTTGTGGGCTTCTTCGGCAATAAACCGGGCATATCGATAGAAAAACTCAGCGTCCTGAATAATGCCTTTTTCTTGCAGCATCCGGGCGACTTTTTTGGGGTTGCTCCCCTGTGGAATCACCAATTCGGCAATGCCATCACCACCCAACGATTGCTGACCATAATCCTTGAGTTTGTTCCAGTAATGGTAGGCTGCGCCGCCAACGACACCGACCCCGAAAAGTACAATTGTCATAAAGAGAACGAAGGCTTTTTTCATGTTTCTGTATCCTTTTTCGCGGGCTCGGTCTGATCTTGTTTTTCTTTTTCTTTATTTCTTTTGTGAGCGGCCTCTTGGCTTTGTACTTTCTCTAAGAATCGCTCCACGATAACCCGAGCGGCCTCACTGTCTTTGATCTTTTTACGTTTACTCTTTTTAACTTCCGATTGGGCCAATCGTTTTTCAGCTTCAAGCGTAGAGCCTGTTTCATCTTCAAGAAAAACGGGTACCTCAATTTCTAAATCGGTGAGCGTGTCTTGGAGGGTGTCGAGAAAACCACGGGCACGTTTGGCCATCATGCCTTCTTGTTTGCTGTCAGGGAGCAAGGGGTAGCCAATGACCACCGCCTCGACTTTGTGCTCTTTGACCAGTTCTACCAAGTGGGCGATGTCTTCTTTGCGAGATCGGGTTTGGAATGTTTCGATCGCACGCACTGAGATGCCGAGTTCATCACTAATGGCCAGACCGGTCTTTTTGAGGCCTAAATCCACGCCAAGAACCCGCTTTGGAAAGTAGGTGGCTTCGATGAGCATGGCTTGGGTGATTTCGTGTTCTTTCACAATCTTTTCCTCTTTTTCGGCTGAGAGATAGCCTTTCACCCTGGCAATGCTTGCGGCCGTTCGGTTGACCCAGACGTTGTCTGCACCGGTCCGGACGGCCATCCGCATGGTCATTTGCCAGATGCGAACCGCCTTACGCAATAACACGGCAATACGCTCTTTGACCATTTCTTCGTAAACTTCTTTTTCTTCTTCTGTGAAATCAGGTGGGATGGGCAAGGTTTCAAGACTGTCGTACAGGTCTTCGTACAGCGTACCCACTTTATAGCCCGCGGCAGAGGACCATCCGGCGTGTCCATCTCGGATGGTCCGTACGTAGGCTTTTTGGGCGTTAAGAAGATACTGGCATTTTTTTTCGAGGCGCTGCACCAGCAGTTCTTCTAGCGTTTGCCCCGATGCCTTCACCTCTGCAGTGCTGGGCATGACCACGGTGAACTCGGCATAAATGTTACGTTTGAGTTCCGCCAGGTAAAACAAACTCTGGGCCGCATGGTATTTGCTGGCCACCCGCTCCTTGCGTGGCGCATCCATATAAGTTTTGCGGGCGCCTTGGAAACGTTCTTTGGCGGTATCGATTTGTTGCAACATGAAGTACCCAATCCCCGCATTGACCATGGCTTCGATTTTCATGGGGGTGGGCAATGTGGTTTCTTGAACCGCATCAAACAACCGGGCCATTTTGTCGTATTCTTTTTTTTGTGCGAACACATGGCCCTGTCGGAAAATGGCATCGGCACGATCTTGCGCCGTGGCATCGGGGGGAAGCATCTCTAAGTAGAGATCCATGGACGCCATGGCGCGATCGTTTTCTTGAAGCTTCAAATAGCAGTTGCCCAAATTATATCGCGCTGGAAGAACGTAATCACTGGCTGGAAATTCGTTGATTAACTTTTCGAAATAGAAAATGGCTTCGGCGTAAGCGCCACCCGACATTAAATCCACTGCGCGCAGGTAAAGGGTTTCAGAGCTGTAAACCTGAAGGGCATCAGGACCCGTGGGTTCTCCGAGCACCATTAACTCTTGATCACCGTAGGCTTCAGATGCTGCAGAGGGTTCGGGTTGAAGTGCTACATTTTTTTTTGGCGTGGAGGCACAACCAATGAGCAGCGCCACCAACAACAGGTTGGGAACGAAAATTAGATTCGATTTCATAGGTTACTCGTCACAAGGCCTTGCAGGTGCAACAGCGTGCGCAGGCCTTTTGGGGTACTGAGATCTTCTTGGACCTCGGGAATTTGAAGGTGGGGGCAGCCTTGAGGCAGTTGCTGTTGCAACGCAGTGAGTTGGGCTTGTTGAAATGTCGCTCGTTGGCATTCCGCGTCGGTGGCTGCGCTTATTTTGTGCCACTGGGCCTCACTTATCCCCAGGTCATTGATGGCTTGGTCCTTGAGTTGGGGAAGCGTGTTGCGCAGGGACTCTTGGGTTTGACACACGCGGTTGGCGATCATGCCACCTAAGGGCAGACCGCGGGCTTTGAGTTCTTGAGCGAAAAAGGAAGCTTCTTGAATGGCCTGAGGATTGGGTTGGGTGATGACCAAGAACCGTGTTTTTTCGGATCCTAAGAGCTTTTGGAAAGCGCGGGTCCGTTGAATCAGAGGCGGATAAAGGTCGCGCATCAAGAAGAGAAAATCAGACAGTTCTGCGATGAACTGGGTGCCGGCAAATTTGTTGAGGAACAAATTAAACGCGCCTTGGGCGGTATCGAGAAATTGTAAGCCCATACGACCCAGGCGACCGGTCTCTCGCTGCTTGAGGAAGTATTGGAAAGCCTCGTTTTCCAGGAAATCGAAAATTCGATTTGGCGCGTCTAAGAAATCCAGGGCATTGCGCGTGGGCGGCGTGTCAAGAATGATGAGGTCCGGTTTCATGATCTCCCATTGCGAGAATAAGGTCTCGCAAGCAATGAACTCCTGGGCGCCCACCAGCTCTCGAGAGAGTTGGCGATAAAATCTGTTTTGTAGAATCCGGTCGGTCTCTTGCTCATTTCGGCCAACGCGCTTCACGAGGTCATCCCATGCTGATTGAAGGTCCAGCATCATGCCATACAGGGGGGCTTTTAGTTTATAGTGGTCGCTGCCCAGAATCTCAGGTTGGATAGACGCCACATGGGAAGAGAGCATGGTCAGACCCAAAGCGTCGGCCAAACGCTTAGCGGGGTCGATGGTGATGACCAGTGTTTTGCGGCCAGCGATGGCCGCACCGAGGGCCAAGCTGGCTGAGGTGGTGGTTTTACCAACGCCTCCAGAGCCCACGCAGACGATGATGTCTGGTTCTTTGAGTAGGGTGGCCAGTGAGGTCATGAGGGGGCCCCCTTCACGGACGGGACTTGCTGTACCAACCATTGTCCCAGTTCACGTAAATCCGGGGACCGCAGTTCGGCTTTCTCGATGAGGGGCAGCATGAGCATGGGCATGTTGGAACGCACACCTTTGAGCTTGTTGAGATACATGCCCTGTCGAGATTCTGCCTGCGCACGGTTGAGCGCAATCTGGAGGGCGTTTTTTAGCGGCGAGGGCACGTCATGATGAAGGTCCTCATGGGTTTGTGCGAGGTGTTGTAAATCTTCAGGTCCAAACATCGGCTCTTGAACCCCATTACAAATCAAATAGCCAAGGGGGGCTGTGGCCGATTTTTCGGCTTGGGCGATGAGTTCAACGGTTTCTTTGATCATCAATTCTTCAAGCCCGGTGACCACGTGAAGGCAAGAACGACTTGGGTCCTGAAGCGTGTGCATGATGCGGCGGGGTTCATCACCCATCATCCCACCCGGGGCCACGGAAAAGACGGTTCGTGCCACGTCTACAAATTTGAGCGCATGTCCGGTGGGTGGGCAGTCCACCACCACCCGGTCAAAGCGCCGACGCCGACCTTGCGTTTCTTCAGCGTGGTACCAGATTTTACCAAGCATGTTCAGTTCGGCCATGGAGGGTACGAATTTGAGAAATTGTTTGATGGTGGGTCGATTGACCAATGCCTCTGAAATTTTTTCAGACCGTATTTTGAGGGTGATGTATTCGGTCAATGCTTTCGCCGGGTCGATATTCACCACCCATAAGTTGTCTCTGGCTTGGTGGAGGTCTGCGGTGATGGGTCGGGTTTCCATGGGCTGGCTGTGGGCATCTTTGGCATGTAACTGCACCAACAGCGTTTTGTGCCCACCTTGCTCAAACAAATGGGCGAGGACACAGGAAACGAGGCTTTTTCCCACACCACCTTTTCCAGTGACCAGATGAATTTGACGGTTGAGCAAAGGAGTCATGACATTTTCCCTAACATTGCCTTGGGTTTGGGGCAACGTGGCATGAAAATCAATGCGGATGGTCCAGGAATGGGGTGGGGCAGCCTTTGGCCTTGGCATTGGCCCTTGGTCGCGGTACACCCTCAGAGCACATTTATCGGAGGATTTTATGACTGGCGAGACAGAACCCAAGACTTTGGTGGCCTCTATCGTGAATCTGGGGGAGGAAAAGCTGGGAGAATTGGTCAATCTGCTGCTGGCCAATGAGCGTTTTGTAGGAACCGTTCAAAGCACGATTTCATCGGGCTTGAACGCGAAAAGTACCATCGACAAAAATGTGGAGCGAATGCTGGGTTGGGTGAATGTGCCGACGTTGGAAGACATCGATCAGCTCAAAATGAAGCTGGATGAACTTGAAGAAGTGATGGCCGAAATCGGGGACCGTGTGCGCAGCATCAACGAAGCTTCTTTAAAGAGGGCCCAGGCCCCCAAACGTAAAGCTAAAAAGAAACCAAGTAAATCTAGCTAGTTACCGGACTTAGGGCGCCCCTCGACCGTTTGCAGGCGTTTTTCGAGCCGCTCGACCCGCGCGCGGAGGATGTCCATATCTCTGCCCACCTGGCCCAAATGGGACATGGCACTCAGGTATTTGTTGACCCGCTCGTCAATGCGTCGCTGGAGTGAGTCGAAAGCTTCGGTGGTGGAAAACACAAAGGCGCGAACCGATTTGGCTTCATTTTCGTCTTGCCCCTCTGTGGCCTCTGCTTCGGCGGGTGCAACGGGTGGGGCTGTCTCGGGCTCTGCGGCCGATTCAGGTTGCGTTTCAGTGGGTTCTTTGTCTTTTCGAACCAGGACGGACACGTGCTTTTCCACATCTCCACGAATCTGGTTGACGGGGTCATGTAACTTTTTCTGAAGGAATTCCCCGATGGCATCGCCACTGTTTTGAATGATTTCGCGAAGCAGCATCAATGGCATTTTTGCTACTTTTTTCTCTTCTTCAAAAATGATTTGGGCGAAGGTGACCGCAGTGAGATCTTCTTTGGATTTGTTATCCAAAATGCGGATTTCTTGGCCTTCTTTGATCATGTCGGCAATGTCATCTAAGGTGACATAGCAGCTTTGCACCGTATCGTAGAGCTTACGATTGGCGTATCGTTTGATGACTTTTGTGCCGCTGGCCACCGATTCGTTCATGATCTGTATTGACCCTTTCACCTCAAATCGAAAAGTTATAAAAACCAAGAGCGAGTGTAAAACCCTATTCTTGGAAAAGCTGCAAGCATGACCTATCAGCCGCAAAAAGCAATAGAAAACCAACCTTTGGACCAGTTGCCGGCCCCCATGGCCGTGGCGTGTTTGGGGCGAATTCTGCTGTCGATTCAAGATGGGCCCATGAGAACCACTTATTTGAAAGATCGGTTGTTGCCACAGACCCCCCAAGTGATGGTGCGAATCTTGGCCTGTGCCCACCGCGAATCCGCCTTGGGCAACCACCAAGCGGCCTGTTTGTTAGAGGTGGCCATCGATTTGTTGGTGCGTACCGGTGAACACGAGTCCGTTCGCGAGGAATTTCTGGCATCGACTTTAGAGCTGTGTGAGCACGGCGTTTGGGCCATTTTTCAACGCAATGATGAGGATGACCTTCGATGGGTGGAGGCGGAAAAACTTTTGCTCAACCCCCCGAAGGGCTCTTTGGCAGAGAAGGGGGAGACCCTGGGGCGACGAAAGTCGTTGGCACGGACTGCGCAAGGCGACCTTTTGGACAGACTGCTCATGGACCCACACCAAGATGTGATTCAGAACGTCCTACAAAACCCCCGAGTAGATGAAGATAAGGTGGTGCGTTTGTGTGCACGACGGCCGGTCCACCCTGGCGTTCTCGAGGTTGTGGCGCTTTCAAAGTTTCGAACCCGACCCGCCGTGCGGCGTTCTATTGTGTACAACCCAGCATGTCCCACCCCCTTGGCTTGTTGGCTCATGACTGGCATGACGAGGGCGGACCTCAAAGGTGTTGTTCACAATGAAACATTGGTGATGGGGGTGCGGGATGCCGCGCGACAGCTACTCATTCAAAAGCAGCTTTAGAAGTTGAGGCCACCGCGGACGTTGTAATGACTCATGGTACGTTCCGCATTATTGATGGTGTAGGTTGTGCTCGCGTAACCCAAGACGAGTTCAACCAAGCCCACCACCAAGCGAAAGCCACCTGTTTGCCGGGTGGCATAGCCTGCGTTGTCAAAAGTAAATTCATTGAGGGCGTTGAAGACGACGTTGCGGTCGACATCGGTGAAGTCAGAAGGGTCTGGATCGATAGTGTCGGAGGCAGCATGGGTGTAGATTTGCTGATAGCTAAAAAACGGGGTCAGTGAAAAATCACCCGCGATAGCGAAGTTTTTTGAGACCGCCAATCCTGCGTTGGCCGAGGTCAAATCCATTTGACTCGTGCCAATCAATCGATTGCCGCCAATCATAGCAGCGACGTCAGGAACCCATGTCATCCAGTACTTGGTGTTGAAGGAGCCCATTTCATATAAGCCCAGACGAAAGGCGGCACCGAGGGACCACATGTTGCTGTCACCAATCCAGCTTGCGCCCAGTTCTAGTTCGGTGGCGTGGGGGATGGGCAAGATAAAACCTTTTCGCGCTTTGACCCCTAGGGTTTGCAGTCCCAATGGTGGCGTTCGGTTTTCAAAGCGACCTTGTAAAGAGTTCTTCCAAAAAGTTTCGGATTCGGTGATGTCATGAAAGGAATAGTCGATGCCGAAATCAAAACCGGAGAGACCTGGGGTTTCAGCCGGGGCCAAGTTGATGTCGGTGATCACGGAAGACAACTCTTTGGCCAGACCGATGAAGCCCGCGTTGTCTGGCTGGTTGGCAGAATCCATCAAGCTGGAAATATCCAAATCGTTGGGGCCGGCATGAACGCTGGTGGCGCCCAAAGCGGTGAACAAGCTCAGCAAAATTCCAAATCGGCGCATGCGATTCCTCATGAATTCGGTCTCCTTCGCGTTACCCTGGAACTTTGCACCTCGGGCCACGGCGGGTCAAGTTTATGGTGTTCAGGCGCGCCCGAGAAAGGGGTTTCCCACCAATCGGGAATTCGTGCGCCCCAAAAAGCACTCAAAAAATCCATATTTTCTAAAAACAGCCGATAATTCAAAATTGGATCCACCATTTCCCACCAAACAGGGAAAATCAGATCTGTCTCACGAAAACAATATGAGACGCTGAACAAATGTTTAAAAATGGAATATATTGTGGTGGCTGGTTTGTGCCGCTCTGCCGAAAAAGTTAATAAAATAGGATGCTTGACGCATTTTGTTCCAAATGTCAGCTTACAGTGGAATTAAGTGGAATTTGTATGATCATGAATAAAATTATATGGAGTTGAGTGGGATTCATTTTCTCATTAGGCAATAAAGGGGCTGTTTTTCGTGTTTAGAGGACTTCATGAGCATTTACTGGATGATAAGGGCCGCGTGGCCTTTCCAGCGGGTTTTCGTGAAACCTTGGAACGCCTCAGCGGTAAAGACCAGTTCGTTCTGACCCAATCACTTTATGAACCCTGTTTGGTGGCCATCACGGAGGAAGATTTCTCCATGCAAGCCAAGAAGGTGCGCTCGCTGCCCGCGAGTAATCCGGCCGTGATGGAGTTCAAACGGGTCGTGATTGCTTCGAGCTGCGTGATGTCCATCGATAAAGTGGGCCGCGTTTCCATACCTAAAGAACTTCGGGCTTATGCGGGCCTGGAGCGAGAAGTGGTGTGGGCTGGGGTGATCGATCGAATTGAGTTTTGGTCCAAAGCCAGATGGGATGAGCGAACCGCACGTCGACTCCAGGACACTCAAACCCTGGAAAAGTTACGAAATACTTTAGAGGGGTTTGGGCTTTAGACTGTTTGTGGTCTTCGGAGCTCAGGTTGACGCGCACGTTTGAACATATCCCAGTTCTCTTTCACGAAGCCATAGATGCTTTGGCGCTTCGTGACGGCAATTGCGCCGTTGATGTAACGGCGGGTGGTGGCGGTCATTTTAGGGCTTTAATCACCCAAGTCGGGGAGACGGGCAAAGTGTTGGCCATGGACCGCGATTTGAGGGCGCATGCTGATGATGCGGCCGGTGGGGTCCACAAAGAGTTTTCGCGCAACACCCATTTGGTACACCGTCCCTTTTCTCAATTGAAACAATCGTTGTCAGATCTGGGTTGGTCCGGCGTAGATGGTTTGCTGTGTGACCTCGGCGTTTCATCTCCACAACTGGATCAAGATGACCGCGGCTTCTCATTTAAACAAGACGGACCGTTGGACATGCGCATGGATCAAAGCCAAGAACGCACGGCTTACGATGTCTTAGAGGCTGCTTCACAAGAAGAAATTGCCGATATCATTTTCAAATATGGCGATGAGCATCGCTCCAGGCGAATCGCACGCGCGATCAAAAGTGCTTGGCCCATTCCAGACTCCACTTTGTTTTTGGCGGACTTGGTGCGCAAGTCCAGTGGCTACCACAACAGCCGTGTCCATCCTGCCACCCGCACGTTCCAGGCATTGCGCATCGCGGTGAATGAAGAGTTACAAGAACTCCAACACCTGCTCGATGCGTTACCCGACGTTTTGAATCCGGGAGGGCGCGCGGCCATCATTTCTTTCCATTCTTTAGAAGATCGAATGGTGAAGCGGGCTTTTAACGCAGGCGCTCGGGGCAAAAATCCCATTTGGCAATTGCAAACCAAAAAGCCCATCACGCCATCCGAACAAGAAATTTATGACAACCCTCGTGCGCGGTCTTCCAAGTTGCGCGCCATCACCATGTTGAGCCCTGAAGGTTCAAGTACCCTCGAGGAGTCCCTTTGAACGCCCGTACCCGTACCGCTTATTCTTTGCGTCCCATTAGCTATTCAGAAGTTTCCAGCATTGTGGAACCACGAATGGAGCAGGAGTCTCTGTTGGGGATTCCTAAGAATTATTTCGTGATCTTGTTGGCATTTTTGATTTTGATTGCATCCAGTCTTTTTTGGGTTTGGGTGCGTGTTGAACACATTAAGACCGCTTACCATATTAACGACCTGCAAAACAGTTTGGTGAAGTTAGACGAGGAGCAGCGATTGCTCGAAGTGGAGCGTTCCTCTTTACGCCGTCCAGAGCGTTTACGACAGCTGGCCTATGAGCAGTTCCAAATGAAAGCGCCCACCCCAAACCAGTTGATGCTTATTTCTTCTTTATAAACCCACCCCGAGGCCCCGTTTATGCCCGCCCCAGTACACTCTTCATGGCTCGCTTCGAAATGGCGTTACCGAATGGTTTTCGGTTGTATTAGTACGGCCTTTTTGCTGGCGATTCTCAAATCGGGGTCGCTTCAATTAAACCATGGCGAGGCGCTCAAAGGATTGGCCGAAAAGCAATACAAGCGTACGTTTCAAGTGGCCGCCGCTCGTGGGATGGTCTACGACCGAGAGGGGCGTACGTTGGCTGGAACAGTGCCCATGGATTCTGTCTACGTGGAGCCACGGCACATTGTCGAAAAGGAAGAGACGGCTATAAAGCTCAGCGAAGCCTTAAGTATTCCCACGACAAAACTAGAGAAACGCGTTGCTGGCAGTCGATCGTTTGCTTGGATACAAAGAAGAATCCCTCCGGCAACAAGTGAGACCGTACGTCAACTGGATTTACGTGGTGTGGGTTTGCTGAAGGAGCATCAGCGTTTTTATCCCAATCATTCCGTGGCCGGACAACTGTTGGGAACGGTGTCCATCGATGGAGAAGGGCAAAGTGGTATCGAACGGGCCTATGACAGCGCTTTAAAACCCAAGGCACAACGGACGTCGGTCTTGCGGGACGCCAAAGGCAATCGATTGATGACGGATACGGGCTTAGAGCTCAGCGCCTTTCGCGGCAACGATGTACATTTAACCATTGACGCCCAAATGCAGCAGGTTGCCGAGCTGGCGTTGGTGGAAACCGTCCGAAAGTTCAAAGCCAAAAGCGCCTGGGCCATTGCCATGGATCCGAATACGGGCGAGATATTGGTTATGGCCAACGCGCCAACTTTTAACCCCAATACGCCAGGCACAGCACGTCGACATTCTCGCAACCAAGCACTTTCTGCTGCTTTCGAGCCAGGCTCCACCATGAAGACCATTACCTTTGCGGCTGCGCTTGAAGCAGGTGTGGTGCATCCTGAGGAGTCCATTGATTGCGAAAATGGCAAATACAAATTGGGTCGGCACACCATTCGAGACAGTCATAAATCGAATTGGCTCACCGTAAGAGACGTCTTTAAACATTCCAGCAACATCGGAACGCTGAAGATTGCGTTGGCCATGGGCGAGCAACGTTTTAAAGATACCCTCAAACAACTGCATTTTGGAGAGCGGCTCGGTTTGGGGCTGGCAGGAGAGGCAAGAGGTCGGTTGCCAAGAAAAGACAAATGGGGGCAAACACGTTTGTCCACCATCTCCTTTGGACATGGGCTGATGGTCACATCGGTACAAATGTTGGCCGCTGTGGGCACTGTTGCCAACGATGGGGTTTGGGTGCAACCGCATGTGATTCAGCGGGTCACAGATGCTTTTGGTGAAGAAATACCTCAAAGGGATCGCAAACCGGCGCATCGTGTTTTTAAAACTGAGACGGCAAAAACCCTCGCCCAGATCATGCAAACCGTGGTGGAGCCAGGAGGGACCGGCACCCCTGCGGCCATTCCAGGAATCGCAGTGGCGGGCAAGACGGGCACCGCCGAAAAAGTGGACCCGGTGACTGGACGTTATTCTAAAGATTTACATTTGTCCTCATTCATTGGTTTCGCGCCAGCGGATGCCCCAGAGGCCGTGGTCTTGGTGGTGGTGGATGAACCCCAAGAGAAGAAATTCGGTGGCTTAGTTGCTGGTCCGGCCTTTCGTAAAATTACCGAGGCCATTTTACGTGCGAGGGGTATTTTTGCAGCGCCGAGCGAAAAAGAAATCGCCGCCTCAAAAGAAAAGCAAAAGAAAAACAAAGCGAAGTCAAAAATGATGGCCGCAGCCAATACCGTACCACCACTGGCGGTGGAAGAAGGGGCCATGCCTGACCTGCGAGGCATGACATTGAAAGAGGCATTGGTTTTTTTGAAGAGGGTTGGCGTTGTGCCACAAATCGAAGGGCAGGGTTTGGTGCAAGAGCAAATGCCTAAGGCAGGCGCTCCGATTGTGAACCCGCGCGCCATCGAATTAAAATTGGCAAAGGAACAATAAGTGTTGTTGGTGGATGTGCTCAAACAAGTACAAAGCGAACTCAAACCGGTGCATGTGGCGTCCGGATGGGAAGATTTGCACATCGATCATGTCACCATCAATTCCCAGAAAGTGGGCCCGTCCAGTTTGTTTGTGGCCTGTAAAGGCGTTTTGCCCACCTCTAAAGATGGCCATGAATTTATTGAAAAGGCGATTGCGCAGGGAGCAGCTGGAGTTGTTCTCGAATCGCTTCCTGAAAATGTCTCCACTTGGTCGGTTCCGGTATGGCAAAGTGAAAATACCAGACGAGATGTGGCAAGGTTGGCAGAGGTGGTTTGGGGCAGTCCGGCCAGTGAACTCACCACCATTGGGATTACTGGTACCAACGGAAAGAGCAGTGTGGCTTTTGGACTCTCCTCTTTGCTGACCGCGATGGATCTGTCCTGCGGGGTGATGGGCACGCTGGGTTTCGGTCGCCCTGAGCAACTGGAAGATTGGGGCATGACCACGCCAGAAGCAGAGGTTTTGTCGGCCAGATTAAGGCAGTTGGTGGAACAGAAGTTTCAAGCCGTGGCCATGGAAGTGTCTTCCCATGGGTTGGCCACATCTCGGGTGGCAGGGGTTGAATTCGATGTGGCTGTGTTCACCAATCTCACGCATGAGCATTTGGACTTTCACGGCAACTTTGATGCCTATTACGAAGCAAAAAAGACACTTTTCACCCAACATGCATTGGCTTCTTCATGTTTTGTCATTCCACACGACGGTGAAATAGGCGCGAGATTAAATGACGACCTGGCTCATTTACCCCAAAGAAAAATAACCTGGGGCCAGAGTACCAAAGCAGATGTTTGGGCCGATAATGTGGTGCTCAACGCTCAAGGGATTTCCATGACCTTGCAGGTGCCAGATGGTGCTTTTGAGATTGCCGTGCCATGGTTGGGTGCCTTTCATGTGGAAAATATTTTGGCCATTGCGGCGGTGGCCCATGCCATGGGTTTTTCGGGCCAGCGCATCCAAAAAGCTTTTGAACAAGTGGCGGCCCCGCCGGGTCGGATGGAAGTGGTGGCTGAAGCGCGCAGTACCAACTTGCCCACCACCATTGTTGATTATGCGCACACCCCCGATGCATTGGAAAGCGCCTTGGTGACCCTCAAAGAAATCTGTGAAGGCGAAGTTTGGGTGATTTTTGGTTGCGGTGGGGATCGCGACCAAGCCAAACGTCCCTTGATGGGGGAGGTGGCATCACGGCTCTCCCACAGAACGGTGATTACCAATGATAACCCTCGAAGCGAAGACCCCGCGACCATTGCCAGCGCCATCGCGACGGGCATTCAGAAACAAACCAAAGTGAACACCATCGCTGAGATGCATTGTGAAAGCTATTGTGTGGTTTTGGATCGTCGCCGCGCCATTGCACAAGTTATCGCTCAAGCCGATGCCAAAGATATGGTCTTGATCGCCGGTAAAGGTCATGAGAAGAAACAGATCACAGGCAACTCACAAATGAATTTTGACGACGCTGAGGTGGCGCAAAATGCATTGAGAGAGAGGGGGCACTGATGCGACTGGCAGCAGCGTTTCTCCAACAAAGTTTGGCACAGCACCTCCAAGCCCCCGTGCCCGCCGGATTGATTTGCTCCGGGGTGGAAACCGATTCCCGCAAAAAATGTGGCGACGCCTTGTTCGTTGCTTTGGCTGGTGACAGGTTCGATGGCCACGATTTCGTGGTGGATGTGTTGAGCAAAGGAGCGGTGGCGGCCATGGTTCATGTCATGCGCCCCGAATATCAACCTTATGCAGAGCGATTGATCGTGGTGGATGACACCTTAAAAGCGCTGCACCAGTTGGCGAGGTCCCATTTGGATCGGTTGCCAGGGAAACGCATTGGGGTCACGGGTTCCAATGGTAAAACCACCACCAAAGAATTGATCAAAGGTGCATTGGCTGGGGCGGTTGGCTCTGGATACATTCACGCCAATGCGGGCAATTTTAACAACCACATCGGCCTGCCTTTGTCCGCATTGCAAGCGCAAACGCATCATCAATTCATCATTCTGGAGATGGGCATGAACCATTTCGATGAAATCACCGAGTTGGCTGGCATCGGACAACCTCAGATTGGCGTGATTACCAATATTGGATCTGCCCATGCTGGTAATTTGGGAGGGGTTTCTGGCGTGGCCAAGGCCAAGGGCGAACTTTATGAGTATTTGGCTCAAAACAACGGTGTTTTGGTGGTGAATGCAGACGATCCGCGGTGTTTACAGCAGGCGAAGCGATGGCCCGAGGCAGAAGTCATTCAGTTCGGTCGGTCAGAGATGGCACAGGTGCGCATCACCAAAAATGAAGTCACCGCTCAGGGTTTGTCCATCGGTTTTCAATACGAGGAAGAATCCATAGAGGTACATCTACCTTTGGTCGGGTTACACAACGCTTGGAATGCCGCTGCGGCCATGGCGGTGGCAGTGGCCAGCGGGATTTCTTTGACGGACGCGGCGAAAGGTCTCGAAGGGGTGCTCCCATCATCGGGCCGACTGCAACAAAAAGAACTGCAGCAAGGCATCACGGTTTTAGACGACACCTACAACGCCAATCCCGAATCCATGGAAATGGGATTGCAAACCTTATTGGCCATGGAAGGTCAAAGACACATCGTGGTTTTGGGTGAGATGTTAGAGCTGGGGGATATGGCTGAAGCATCACACCGATCCATTGGTGCCGCAGTAGCGCAAAAAGAGGTGGCGGCGCTCTTTGTGTGTGGCGCGTTGGGTCGGTTCTATTTGGAGGGGGCCGAGGGCGAAACCTCATTTTCGCCAGAGTTGGTTTGGGCGGAGAACAGTGATGCGCTGGGCCTCAAGCTGAAACAATTTGTTCAGGCGGGGGATGTTTTGCTGGTGAAAGGCTCTCGAGGGTCGCAAATGGAAAAGGTTTTTGCTGCTTTAGAACAAGAATAAAGGTTCAAATACGTGTTTTATACATTTTTATATCCTCTCCATACTGATTTCTCATTTTTGAATGTGCTGCGCTACCCCTCGTTTCGGATGGTCATGGCAGCACTCACTGCAGTACTCATTACCTTGGTGTTGTACCCACCTCTGATTCGTCGGCTACAAGTTTTTAAGTTTGGCCAAGAAGTTCGTAAAGACGGCCCAGAGGCGCATTTAGCCAAGCAGGGCACGCCTACCATGGGTGGTATCCTAATCCTGTTGGCGGTGGCCTTCGCATGCTTGTTGTGGTGCGACCTGAGCTCAGGGGCCACTTGGTTGTTGCTCTATGTGACCCTTGGCTACGGGGTTATCGGTTTTTATGATGATTACAAAAAAATAAAATTTCGTGACGCGGCCGGTTTGGCGGGACGTTGGAAGTTGTTTTGGCAATTCACCATTGGCGGGACCGCCCTTTGGGCTTACATGTCGGGTTGGGCGGGTCTGCCATTTTCCACCGAAATCACCTTTCCATTTTTGGCCGCCGATGAGTACAGCCTCACACTGCCAGTCTGGTTGTATCTGCCGTTTGCGCTCATGGTGTTGGTGGGCACTTCCAATGCGGTGAACCTCACCGATGGTTTGGATGGTTTGGCCATTGGGCCGGTAATCATTAGTGCCTTCACATTTATGATTTTGGCTTATGCCGCAGGTACGACCCTTAATGATTTTAATATTGCAAAGTATCTCAGAATCGCTTCGGTGGAGGGTGCCTCTGAAATGACCATTTTTTGTGCGGCCATCATTGGCGGGGGCATCGGTTTTCTTTGGTACAACGCCTATCCGGCTTTGGTCTTCATGGGAGATGTGGGCGCTTTGGCTTTGGGCGGTGCCTTGGGGCTTTTGGCCATCTTCACCAAAAACGAAATCTTGTCCGCAATTTTGCACGGGGTCTTTTTGGCAGAGGCCATCAGCGTCATTTTACAAGTGGCTTCATTCAAAATGACAGGCAACCGCATATTTAAGATGGCACCGGTTCATCATCATTTCGAGTTAAAGGGTTGGCCCGAGCCACGGGTCATCGTTCGCTTTTGGATCGTCAGCGTGATGTTGGCGCTTTTGGCGTTGGTCTCTTTGAAGTTGAGATAGGAAACAATGGGTACTTCTTTGCACATGAACAACCTGCGAAACCAGAAGATCGCTGTGATCGGTGGCGGGCGTGCGGGTTTGGCGGCCGCAGCTTTGTTGGTGGATGTTGGTGCAAAGCCATTTTTGATCGATGATGCGCCCAAGGGCCAGTTAGAAGAACGATTACACGCATCCGCTTTTGATTTGGACATCCCGGTGGTGGGCGGGGGGCTTCAGACCGACGCCTTTGCGGACACTTCGGTGGCCATTTTATCGCCTGGGGTCCCCAGGAAACACCCCGCTTTGGTGCCCTTGATCGCCGAAAACCGACTTTTAATCTTTAATGAAGTGGAACTGGCCCACGCCCAAAACACGGCCTGCGATGTGGTGGCCATCACGGGCAGCAATGGCAAATCCACCACTGCAACGCTCGCGGGTGCCTTACTGGCCCAGGCTGACCCTCACGTTTTTTGCGGTGGCAATTTGGGCACCCCTTTTTGTCAGGGGATTTTAGAGCGCTCCCAATTAAAAACAGCGGTTTTAGAACTTTCCTCTTACCAATTAGAAACCATCACCACATTGCCGGTCCGATTAGGGCTCATCACCAATCTCAGCCCTGACCATCTGGATCGGTACCCAGATGCCGAGGCCTATTACGATGCCAAGTGGCGTTTGACTGAATTGATGCGTCCCGATGGTTGGTTCGTGCTCAATGCGAAAGATGAAAGTCTGCAACAAAGACTTAAAGAAACAGAGATTAAGCGTCTGTTTAACTTTAATGTTTCAGCTGAACAACCAGGCGTCTCCTTCGCCGGTGACTTGGCACGGATACAGCCTTTGAGTGGTGCCGCCATTGAATTGGTCTTGGACAATGAACATCTCATTGGTGCACACAATTATGAAAATGCCGCGGCGGCATTGGCATTGGGACACCTTTACGGGCTGAACCCCGTTCAATTAGAAATGGGGATAAAATCCTATTCAGGGATGGCCCATCGCATGGAACGTTTGGGAGAGGCCAAGGGTGTTTTGTGGATTAACGATTCAAAGGCCACCAACGTGGATGCGGCCACCACTGCCATTCAATGTTTCGGGAAAGGTCTGCATCTTTTTGCGGGCGGGGTGGGCAAAGGTTCGTCTTACGCACCCATGGTCGACGCAGGACGCGCAAGCTTAAAAGGCGTTTATGTTTTCGGGGAAGAACGATCAAACCTTAAAGCTGCATTTGAAGTAATTTGTCCCACCCATCCGTGCGAAGACCTCGCAGAAGCGGTGACCATGGCCAAAGGGTTTGCCACCAAAGGCGATGTGTTCTTGCTCTCCCCAGCTTGTGCCAGTTTCGATCAATATGCCTCCTTCGAAGAACGAGGTGCGCATTTCAAAACCCTGTTTGAGCGCGAAAGGTTGCACGCATGAACCGTGTTGAATTGAATTACGGAATGCTTTTGGTGGTCTTGGCCCTGTTAGGGCTGGGCATGGTGATGGTCTATTCCAGTTCGGCCGTTTTTGCGTTGGAGACTTACGGGGATTCTCTTTTCTTCACCAAGCGTCAAAGCATGTTTTTGGTCATGGGTTTGTGTGCCATGACCGTTGGTTTGGCCATTCCTTCACGGTTTTTTTATCACAATGCCTATTGGCTTTTGGCCTTGGCAGTGGGCCTTTTGGTTCTGGTCATGGTTCCAGGATTGGGCCACAGAGCGGGCGGGGCCACGAGATGGTTGTCTTTGGGCTTTTTCAAGCTTCAAGTGGGTGAGATCGTCAAAGTTTGTTTGATCGCTTATTTGGCCATGTCCTTGGCGAAAAAGGCAGACCAAATGGCCGTATTTCGAGTGGGTGTGGTGCCCCATCTGATGGTTTTGGGCGTGGTGGCGACTTGTTTGTTGCAGCAACCTGATTTTGGCACCACCGTGCTTCTCACTTTGGTCACCTTGACCATGCTTTTTTGTGCCGGGGCACGGCTCAGGCATATTTTCGGTCTGTTTGCGGCGGTGATTCCCCTGGGAATTTATTTTGTGGTGGCGGCTCCTTATCGCATGAAACGCATCACCGCCTTTTTGGATCCGTGGACCCATCGGGAAGGGGTGGGTTACCAAGTGGTAGAAAGCTTGCTCACCTTTGGTTCGGGCCAAATGACTGGATTGGGTTTGGGCGATGGCCGTCAAAAACTGTTCTTCTTGCCCGCAGCCCACACCGATTTCATTTTTGCGGTGATTGGAGAGGAGACCGGCTTTGTGGGAACAGCGGCCATTTTGGGTCTTTTCTTCATCTTTATGATGATGGGTTTCCAGGCCGTCAGTCGGCAACACAGTCGTTTTGAACGTTACTTGGCGTTAGGACTGACTTGCGTTTTTGCTTACCAGACCCTGTTTAATGTTTTCGTGGTTTTGGGGTTGTTGCCCACCAAAGGCATCACGTTGCCCTTCATTTCTTATGGCGGGTCATCCCTTATCCTTTCCTGTTTTATGGCGGGTATGTTGTTGCGTTTGGCGTCTCGAGAGACGCCTGAAGAAACGTAGGAGTGTTCATGCGTTTGGTGATTGCCGGGGGCGGTACCGGCGGGCATCTGTTTCCTGGGATTGCAGTGGCGGAGTCGTTTTTGGCACTGTCGCCGGACAATGAAGTCTTGTTTGTGGGGACCCAGCGCGGCATCGAAGCCAGGGTGGTCCCGCAAGAGGGCTATCGCTTGGAATGCATCGAGGTCAAAGGCCTTAAAGGAAAAGGAATCCTCGATAAAATTAGAAACTTATGGATTATTCCTAAAGCGCTTATTCAATCGTTTTCAGTGCTGCGTAAGTTCAAGGCTGACGCGGCGTTGGGCGTTGGCGGCTACGCTTCTGGGCCCGTATTGCTCGCGGCGTGGTTGCTGGGCATACCCACTGCCGTCTGTGAACAGAACTCGGTGCCGGGTTTGACCAATCGGGTCTTGGGCCGTTTGGTTCGCGCCATCTATGGCACTTTTGGTCATGCTCAGAAATATTTTCCGGCTCAGAAATATCATTTGGTGGGAAATCCCATGCGTCAACAATTGGTGCAGGGGCGTGAGACAGAAAATAAATCAGTGCCCAATGCCACACCGAGAATTTTGATTTTGGGTGGTTCACAAGGGGCCCGCGCACTCAACGAAACCGTACCGCGTGCCGTCGCGTTGTTAGAGGAAGAAGGGGTGGCGCTTTCAGTGTTGCACCAATGTGGCGAACGCGATCATGAAGATGTCGAAAAAGCATATAAAGACGTTAGGTTAGAGATCGAAGTAAAAGCTTTCATTAAGGATATGTTGTGGGCCTATGGCCGCAGCGACGTGGCCATCACGCGCGCAGGAGCATCCACGTGCACTGAAGTGGCATTGATGGGCATCCCCAGCATCATGGTGCCTTTTCCTTTTGCCACCGACGATCATCAAACGTTAAATGCAAAAGAGTTGGAGAATGCCGGCGGTATCAAAATCATTGCGCAAAAAGAAATGACGCCGACCCGACTTGCACAAGAACTAAAAATACTATTAAAAGACAACTCCATTCACAAAGAAATGACGAAGAACTTGAAGGGTGTTGCGAAACCTTTCGCATCACAAAAGATTGCGCAGGCCGTCCACGACGGGTTTCGTCACGATAGCAACGCTACACTTAAAGGACTACTTTAACCATGAAACGATCTCTTTTTGCCGGTAAAGTAAAGCGGATTCATTTTGTGGGGATTGGTGGCGTTGGCATGAGTGGCATTGCCGAGGTGTTGTTGAATCTCGATTTTGAAGTTCATGGATCCGACATGAAAAAATCCGAAACGGTGAGTCGGTTGCAGGGACTGGGTGCTCAAATTCACATTGGGCATCGCGAAGAAAATCTCGACAGTCCAGATGTGGTGGTGGCTTCCACCGCAGTGACCCATACCAATGTTGAGGTCGCGCTGGCCCATCAGCAAGGGGTGCCGGTGATTCCGCGTGCAGAAATGCTCGCAGAGCTCATGCGCCTGAAGCAGGGCATCGCGGTGGCCGGCTCTCACGGCAAAACCACCACCACCTCTTTGGTGGCCGCCATCCTGCACGAAGCGCAATTGGACCCAACGGTGGTCATTGGCGGTAAAGTAAATCAGCTGGGGAGCAATGCGCGCTTGGGTAAGGGTCAGTATATGGTGGCCGAAGCCGATGAGAGTGACGGGTCATTTACCCATCTGTCACCCGTATTGGCGGTGGTGACCAATCTGGATGAAGAGCATTTAGACCACTGGACGGGGGGCTTGCCACAGTTGAAGGCTGGATTCACCGAGTTCATCAACCGATTGCCGTTTTATGGTTCTTGCGTGCTGTGCATTGATGAAGAAAACGTTCAAGACCTGTTGCCCGACATCAAACGGCGGGTGGTCACCTATGGCACTTCCCGGCAAGCTGACTTTCAGGCCCGAGCCATTGCACAGGGTGGCCTCAATACATTGTTCGAAGTGGTCAAAGGCGGGGAGTTGCTGGGGCAGGTGTCCTTGGCGCTGGTGGGCCAGCACAATGTTTTGAATGCATTGGCTGCCATTGTGATTGCCGATGAGCTCAACGTGTCTTTTGAGGTCATTCAAAAAGCATTGGACAACTTTTCTGGGGTGGACCGCCGTTTTAGCATGCGGGGACAGGTGCATGGCATCACGGTTATCGATGATTATGGTCATCATCCCACAGAAATCAAAGCCACGCTGAATGCGGCCAAACGCGCATTTAAGGGCCAGAACATCAAAGTTATTTTTCAGCCCCATCGGTATTCCAGAACCGCCACGTGCCTGATGGATTTTGCGCGCGCCTTTCATGATGCAGATGAGGTTTGGGTGAGTCCCATTTATGCGGCCGGTGAAGCGCCCATCGAAAACATTGATGCTGATCGGCTGGTGGCTGAAATGCGCAAACACGGCCACCGCAATGTGCAGGCTTTATCCAGTTTGGAGAATGTTAAAGATGAGATGCTGCCTCATGTGGTGCCGGGTGATGTGGTCATTACCCTTGGAGCCGGGACCATCACCAAAACCAGCACCGATTTGGTCAGCCTTTTGGAGCAGTCCAAATGAAGCGTTATCCGCCCCGAAAAACCATCAGCAACCCGCGGTTGCGGCAAGCGACGGCCCGAAAAAGTACTCGTAAGGGCCCTGAGGGGCGCAAGCGCAAGGCGTCACTGTTTATGGTTTTACTCTTGCTGTCAGCCTTAAGCACCACGGTTGGGGTCTTGTTTGGTTTTCAAAAGCTTCAGACATGGGATGCGTTGCACGTGCAGCAAATTGAGATGGACGGTTTGGATAAAGTGCGGCCTGATGAAGTGCGTTTGTACATTGGGCATGTGCTGGGGCGGCCTATTTTGGCGGTTCACGGAGACGAGCTCGAGAAAGTTTTGTTGAGCCATCCTTGGGTGAAACACGCGAAGATTGAAAGAAAATTTCCCGACACGTTGAAGGTAAGAATTGTAGAGCACGAAGCAAAAGCCATTTTATCGGCGACAAAATTATATTTGTTGGATGCGCAAGGTGTTCCGTTTAAATCTTTGGAGGCTGAAGACGATTTAGATCTTCCTTTGATCACTGGGATTGACGACGTGATCATTAAAGAAGATCGTAATGCTTTGCGCGAAAAAATTCTTTTGGCCTTTAAGGCACAAAGTGCTTTTGAAAAAATTGATAATCAGGTATTAGGTTTTCTAAATGAGATTCAAATTGAACCAGTTGTCGGCGTCAGTTTAAGAACAAGTAAAGGAATACATGCAATGCTCGGCGATAAATCATTCGATGCCAAAGCCGAAAAACTTAAAGAGATAGTTGAGTATTTGCCTGAACAGGATCGTTTTTCAACCACATTTTTACTAACCGGGGATAAGGTCTCCGATCGGGTAACGGTTCGCATGAACCCTAAGCAAACCACAACGAAGCAGCAAAAGTCACAATAGCGCTAGAAGCATTAAGGGAGAGCTATGAGTCGCATCCAAAAAAACAATACGATTGTCGGTCTGGACATTGGTACCACCAAGATTTGCGCCATTGTGGGTGAGATAAAAGACGATTACATTGATATTATTGGGATTGGTACGGCCCCATCTCGCGGGCTTCGCAAGGGCGTGGTCATCAATATCAATGAAACAGTCTCTTCCATTCAGCGCGCCATCGAAGACGCCGAATTGATGGCTGGCTGCGAAATTCACAGCGTTTATGCTGGTATTGCCGGTGGGCACATTCGCGGCATGAACAGTCACGGAATCGTCGCGGTGAAAGAATCTGAAGTCAGCGACCCTGATGTGGAGCGGGTGATTGATGCAGCCAAGGCGGTAGCCATTCCTGTGGACCGAGAAGTTATTCATATCTTGCCCCAAGAATTTGTCATTGATGATCAAGATGGCATCCAAGAACCACTCGGTATGTCCGGCGTTCGCTTAGAGGTAAAGGTACATATTGTGACTGGTGCAGTGGCCGCAGCACAAAATATTGTAAAATGCGCCCAAAGATGTGCGTTGGGTGTGTCCGATATTGTTCTGGAGCAACTGGCGTCAGCCATGGCAGTTCTAAGTGAAGACGAAAAAGAATTGGGCGTGGCTGTGGTAGATATCGGTGGTGGTACCACCGATATTGCCATTTTCTTCAATGGGGCCATTCAACACACTTCAGTGATTGCCATTGGCGGTCAGCACTTAACCAACGATATTGCAGTTGGATTGCGTACACCGCAAGAAGAAGCTGAGGCCATCAAGCAGCAATATGGTTGTGCATCAGCCAGACAAATCGGCAAAGAAGAGACCATCGAAGTTCCAAGTATCGGCACGCGACCCAGTCGCATCCTGCGTCGCCAAATTTTGGGCGATATTTTAGAGCCTCGGGTGGAAGAAATCTTCGAATTGGTTCGGCGCGAAATCGAGCGGGTGAAACTCACCGAATTGTTGGCTTCGGGCGTGGTTTTGACCGGTGGCACCACCTTACTGCCGGGCATGGTGGAAATGGCCGAAGAAATTATCGGGCTGCCAGTGCGACGCGGTATTCCGCAAGGCGTGGGTGGCTTGGTGGACATCATCAGCTCTCCAAAATACGCAACGGGCGTGGGTTTGGTCCAATATGGGGCCCAGCACATGGACCACCGGCATTTTGGTCCACGTGATGAAAAGGTTTTCGACAAGGTGAAAAGTCGGATGAAAGCTTGGCTTTCTGACATGATTTAAAGTTTCGGTCGGGCTTCGGCACGACCATGGGTGCGGCAACTCAGCAACAAAGGGGCAATACGGCATGATCGAATTTGACGACATTGAAGAAAATGGACCGCGAATCAAGGTAATAGGTGTTGGTGGTGGTGGTGGAAATGCCATCAACAACATGATGGATAATGGTGTCGCTGAAGTAGAATTCCATGCGGCCAACACCGATGTACAAGCATTGGACATGAACTTGGCCTCCTGTAAAATTCAACTGGGTTTGGGCAGCACCAAAGGTCTTGGGGCCGGTGCAAAACCTGATGTCGGCGGCCAAGCAGCCAAAGAAAGCATCGATCGCATCGAAGAAGTGTTGTCCGGCGCAGACATGGTTTTCATTGCGGCCGGCATGGGCGGTGGTACCGGTACAGGTGCCGCGCCGATCATTGCAGATGTTGCCAAGCGGTTGGGCGCACTGACTGTGGGCGTGGTGACCAAGCCATTTACCTTTGAAGGCAAGCGTCGTTCCAAGCAAGCCGAGCAGGGCGTGGAAGAATTGCGTCAGGCAGTAGACACCCTAATCGTGGTACCGAATGATCGTCTGCTCGAACTGGCAGATACCAGCACATCCATGCTCGAAGCATTCAAAATGGCAGATCAAGTGCTGTACAACGCAGTGAAAGGCGTCAGTGACATCATCACCCAGCAAGGTGTGGTGAATGTTGACTTTGCTGATGCTGTTTCGGTGATGAGCGACAAAGGCATGGCGCTGATGGGCATTGGTCGTGGGACCGGTGAGCGTCGGGCAGTGGAAGCAGCCCAAAATGCAGTGGACAGCCCATTGTTGGAAGACATTTCCATCGAAGGTGCCATGGGCATTTTGGTAAACGTCAGT
>MDTD01060182.1_pt1 | contig 24914 bp, 23 predicted proteins | sample 811221 | NCBI WGS metagenome assembly MDTD01 (sample SAMN05326646, study PRJNA326480) | marine metagenome | isolation source: seawater | place: Pacific Ocean: South West | collected 2011 | reverse complement strand
CGGTTTTGGCGGAATTACTACTGAGAGGGGCTGGATCAAGAGATAGCCGTCAACTCAGTGAAGACATGGATCGGATTGGCCTTGAACGCAACTGTGGGGTGTCGGAATCACACGTCTGGTTGGTAGGAACAGTACTGGGGCAGCATCTGGAAACATCACTTGAATTGTTTTCAGATGTAATTCAATCACCAAATTTGCCCCAGAACGCAATTTCTGCTTGTCAAAGCCTCGCTTTGCAGGCAATTGAATCACTTGAGGACGATGCACAGCAGGAAGTCATGCTTCATGTGCGACGCAGGCATCATCCAGAACCGTTCAACCGGACCGGATACGGCTATCTGGATGTTATTCAAACGGTTACCGAGCAGGAATTGCAGGATGCATGGAGGTCGGGATTCGTGCCTCGAGGCAGTATTCTTGGGCTTGCGGGCAAATTTGATGCTGACATTGTGCTTCAGACGCTCGAGACAAGGTTCAAGGACTGGTCGGGAACACGTGAGGAGCCTGTACGTTCTGATAAGCGGGAAGGTGGGCGTGGCCATGTCGAGAGAGATTCCTCACAGGTACATATAGGTATGGCCTGGGAAGGCCCCCCCGCCGGCCATCAGAATTCAGCATTTGAACGTCTGGCGACCCGCATTCTGGGTGGCTCCACCAGTGGCAGGCTCTTTACGGAGGTTCGTCAGCGAAGATCACTTTGCTACAGCGTGAACGCTGGATACCGGGCTCGAAAAGGTGAGGGGGTAATCTCGCTCTATGCAGGAACGACTCCAGAAAGGGCTTCCGAGACACTGGAAGTATGTGAACAGGAGATCGATCGACTGCATGAGGGGGTCGATGCAAATGAATTGACCCGAGCAAAGGTAGGACTCAGGGGCAGCACGGTCTTTGGCGGAGAGCGAATGCCCGCTCGAGCCGCTTCTCTGGTGGGTGATTACTACGCGATCGGAAAAGCCCGAACCATGGAAGATCGACTGGCTGAAATCGAGGAGGTGGATTGCAAGTCCCTGAATACCTATCTTTCATCCTTCTCTCCACGCCCTCGAACGATCGTTTCAGTTGGTTCAGAGCCTCCCGGGGACGGATTCGAGCAGGAGACCCCACTCTGCCAAGATCCTGTGTTATCCCATTAGTTCCGCCTGCTAGGATTAAATGATGGCATTCCTGACCAACATCCATGCACCGGGTACCAGAGTTCGAGTCACTCAGCAGACACCATTGAGGGATCGAACCTGGACCAATATCGTCGAAGGCCTGATCCAACGGTCACGACAGGCCAAGACCGGTTCGTGGTTTGCGCATGCCAAGGATGATCAGCTTTGGTTGGATCGCCTTGAACTTCAGCTGGATGATGGCGAAATCGTTGTCTTGAATCTTGATCAGTACAGCGTGGTCGAGGTCATCGAACCCGCATGACAAGATGATCCATGAGATGGTTCAATTGAAACTCAATTGACATCTGGTTCCTGCGGTCGTTCCGTGGAATCAGGCTTCTGAGGCTCCTTGAGCACATCGGAGGCGGTCAGCGTCGTCCCATCAGGGCAAATCAGATCGACCTTCAGTCTGGCTCTGGTCGGCACATCTTGATTCGGGAGACTGAGTCTGATCAGATAGGTTCTCGTGATCCGGTCAAAGTGTGACTTGTTGGTCTCGAAATTGGAAAGTGGGAGAATCCACGACTCCACATTTTTCCCGTCCAGATCCTTGAGATTCAATTCCAGACGACCAATTCCACGTGTGGGATATCCGTCCCGATCAAGAAATTCGATTCTCGCCTCTATTTCCATCTCACCTGACGGGGAGATCCAATATCGACTCAGTGGATGAATCGAGATTTCAACAGGTCTATAGGGGAATTGTTCTATGGAGCCCTGCGGTAGTTTTCCGGGGACAAGCGACTTTGGTTGGCAACTGACCATGTGCACCAGACATGCCATTGCTGTGGCAACGAACATCTTTCGACTGAGCCGGAATTTGAGATTGCCATCCATCAGAGCCATGGAGCATATCTGCTTAGGCCTCATGAGGGTTTCCGAGAAACACCCATAGCCGTCTGAACTTCAATCAAAGGTCTGAAAGGAGGGATTTGATGGCATCATCCAGATGGCGATCGATGTAATCACTCTGCTGGATAGCAGCTTTGGCAGCCTCGATTCGATCCCACCTGACCTCTGGGACCTCCGACAGCCGGGCCATCAGCTCAGCGTGTTCGGAGACCTCGACACGATCAAGCTGCTGCCGAGGGCCGGCACCGGTCTGAAGTCGCGATACGTCATTGGATCTCGAAGGCGAAGGTTCTGTGACTGGTCGAATTGCCCTTGGGCCACCAAATTCACGACCAGGCCCCACCAGGCCATTTCCGATAGATGCGATATCAAGCATCTCAAAGCTCCTTGCGGGGTAGGGTGGTCTTGAGCCACACGAAACCCCCCGGCCGAGTTGGCCGGTTTCCTCAAATCAATCTTCCCTGGAATTGCCTTCAGCCAAGACCTAATTACTGGCTGGATGGCAGAATCCACCATGCGACAGAGCACCAAGTCCGTCACCGACCAGTTCATCGTCTTCTAGGGCCCAAGTCCTTGAACTTTCCGAATTCTGCTCAGTTTGACACAAACTCATATATGGCAATAACTTGGGTTCATAAAAACAGCCTGATAAGCCCTTAAATGGTCGAGAAGGCCGGTGAGTATTTGAGAGAATGTAGCCATGCAATCAAGACGCCTCATATTTGCCTTTTTAATGGCTCTCATTCTTCTTGTTGGACTGGCTTGTGAGCCCGCTTCCACCAATAAGAAGACAACATCTAGAGTCCGTGCGCCACGTCTGGAGATGAATCAGACACCACAAGCCGAGGAGGCGGATTTCGGACAGGATTGGGACGCGGTGGAAGGCCTCCTGTCATCCGGTAGCGGGACCGTACCAGCGGAAAAGAAGCCCTTGGATTCGACAAATCCCGGTTCCAGACTGGCGGTACCCAGATACGGCATCTGTGTAGCAACCTTCTCCAGTGACTCCCATCGAGCGGAAGGGAATGAATACATCCGGCGGCTCGGACTGTTGCTGCCTGGAATCGGCGAAGAGCTCTCTATCTATTCCGAACCGGACCAATCCATGGTCCTCTATGGGGACTATGACGGGTGGAATGATCCCAAAGTGCGGGATGCCACAGCCAAGCTCCGCAATGTTCGAATTCAGGGTAGGAAGATATTCGAGACACCGATTCTGACCGAGGTCGTTCCACCAAGAGATCCCTCGACGATCGATCCCATCGAGTTGTTGTCTCTGAGACTCAACTATCCAGAGGCTAGAACCCTGTACACCGTCGAGATTGCCGTCTGGGGGGACTTCGAAAGCGGGGAGCTGCCCCCCGATCGCCGCCGAAAAATCGCCGAGGACTATGCACGGTCACTCAGATCCGCAGGGCACAAGGCATGGTTCCATCATGACGAGCTCAAGCAGATGAGCACCGTGACGATCGGTGTATTTGACCATCGAGCTGTCGATGCCGCTTCCGGCATTCGTTCGCCAGCTGTTGAGCGGGTGGTGGATACGTTTCCCATGCGGCTCGTCAACGGCGAGCCACTCATGATTCCCGTGATCCGTGGAGACCCCGGTTCAGGCTCACGTCCACAGAAACCCATGCTGGTGGAAGTTCCCAGGCTTTAACAGGCGGATGGGTGCCAGAGTGTCTTCATTTCAAGGAAGGGTTCGACGGACCATGGAGAACACCGTTCCTCGTGCTTCGACCAGGCAGGTTGAGTCAATCGATCGTGCCGTACCCGCTTAATGCTTTCGGCGGCTCGTTCACGCAGCTTCTGCAACATGTCATCCTCCAGATTCACTGCTGAGATGGCATTGATTGCTCTATGGTCGGCCATGTGGCCAATCAGTTCCTCTCGAGGTCCGGTGAGTATGTTCACGGCACCCGCCGGCACGTCGGACGTGGCCACGATTTCAGCAAGTAATGCTGTTGGCAGGGGGTTTGATTCGGGTGCCAGCAGGATGATTGAGTTTCCTGCGCACAGGGGAGCTGACAGCATTGTGACGCTTGCCAGCAAGGCGGGTTTTTCGGGCGGCAGGACAGCAACAACACCAGTCGGTTCTGGAACAGTGATGTTGTAGTAGGGGCCCGGGACTGCATTCTGTCCCCCCAGAATCTGCTCAAGCTTGTCGGCCCATCCTGCGAACCCGACGATCCGATCGATCGAGAGATCGACTTCTTCAAGTCGCTTCTTGGGATTCGTGGACCCCATCGCGGCCAATGCTTCAGCCATCTCTGCGCGACGACATTCAAGCATCTCAGCCATTCGATAGAGAATCTGACCACGCAGATAGCCCGATGCTGCCCCCCAGGTCTTGCGAGCGGCTGTCGCGGCCTCGACGGCATCCCGGAGATCTTTTCGGGAGGCCTTGCAAAGATGAACAGTCGTCCCATGGCGTTTGTGTTTGATTGGCAGGGATTGACCCGATTCGCTTCGAACAAATCGTCCGCCGATATACAACTTCCATGTTTTTGAAACATCAACACGTTGTGGCATGAAACGTCTCCCGGGAGTCGCGATTGACTTCAAAGTCGAACATAGGCTCGCAATCCATGTCGGCCACCCTCCCGACCAAATCCTGATTCCTTGATTCCACCAAAGGGCGAAGCGGCATCGAACTGGTTGTACGTGTTGCACCAGATCACACCCGCTTCAAGCCTTTTCGCCATTTCAAAGATGCGTGCACCCTTGTCCGTCCATACACCGGCGGCGAGACCATATGGTGTGTTGTTCGCTCGCTTGAGGGCTTCTTCGGGCGTTCTGAAGGTCATCACGGCAAGAACGGGGCCAAAGACCTCTTCGCGAGCAATGACATGGCTTGGCTGCACGCCCGTCAGGAAACACGGGCGGTGCCAGTATCCCTTGTTGGGAAGGGACTGGTTCGGTATCTCGTGGAGTCGTCCACCTTCCGATTGTCCGGTCTCCACGTATGCCTGAATCTTCTTCAACTGTTCTGGATTGTTGATGGCGCCGATATCCGTGTTCTTGTCCAGTGGATCGCCCACACGCAGGGATTGCATGCGATGCTCCAGTCGTCTGATGACCTCGTCCTTGATCGATTCCTCGACAAAAAGTCTTGAGCCTGCACAGCAGACATGCCCCTGGTTGAACCAGATTCCTGTCACAATTCCTTCGATGGCCTGGTCCAGAGCCGCATCAGCGAAGATGATGTGAGGGCTCTTCCCACCGAGTTCAAGTGTGAGGTTGCGATCACCCACCGCCGCCACTTCGGCAATGGCGCGTCCAACCTCGGTCGAACCGGTGAATGCGAGCTTGTCGATTCCCTGATGGGCCGCGAGATGTTGTCCGGTCTTGCCGGCACCCGTCACGATGTTCACGACACCAGGCGGAAGCCCCGCTTCCTGAAAGATCTCGGCGAGCCTGAGCGCCGTCAGTGAGGTTGTTTCAGCTGGCTTGAGAACACAGGTGTTTCCACATGCGAGCGCCGGAGCAATCTTCCAGGCCGCCATGAGGAGCGGGAAATTCCACGGGATGATCTGTCCACACACGCCTACCGGTTTAGCTTCTGCTCCCGCGAAGGCCCAGCGGAGCTTGTCAGCCCAGCCGGCGTGATAGAAGAAGTGACGAGCGGCCAGAGGAATGTCGACATCCCGAGATTCCTTGATTGGCTTTCCGCCATCCATGGTCTCGAGAACGGATAGTTCGCGTGCTCGTTCCTGAATCCGTCGGGCGATCCTGAACAGATACTTAGCTCGTTCCTGCCCACTGAGCCTCGACCAGCCAGGCAGAGCCTCGCGAGCGGCTGAAACCGCATCATCCACATCGGCTTCATTGGCGGTGGCGATTCTGGCAAGTGGTTCGCCCGTGGATGGTGAAATCGTCTTGAACCATCGACGTGATCGTGGAGACTGGAAGTCTCCGTTTATGAAAAGGTCGTACCGATCATCGATGACTACCGGCGTCCGTTCTGGGGCAGGGGCGTAGTCCCAGGCACTTTCCTGCGGGGCACCCTTGTGGATCTCAACCGATTTGCTGGACATTGCATCTGTCACGAATGAACTCCAAGTCAGGCTTCTGAAAAATCGTGTTCCGCCATGTAACAACCTCTTTCGATCCGGATCAGCTGCCGCAGCAGATCATTGGCAAGGCTCGAAGCGCCAAATCGAAATAGACGCGGTGTCAGCCAGTCGTCACCAAGGGTTTCCTTGACCATGGCGAGCTGATGCAGCGCCGCCTTGGCCTGGCGGATACCACCTGCGGGCTTCATTCCAATACGGACACCTGTTGCAAACCAGTGGTCTCTGATCGCTTCCAGCATCACCAGTACCGATGGCATGGTGGCAGCGGGCGATATCTTTCCAGTAGAGGTCTTGATGAAGACTTCTCCATCACGAATGGGTCCGACAGAGGCGGCCGCTTCCATGGCCAGATCGCTGGCACGACGAATGGCGTCGTAGTTGCCCAGTTCACCGGTCTCGAGAATGATCTTCAAATGGGCTGGATGGACCGTGGATCGAACTTCGCGAATCTCCTCGGCCACCTCGTCCTCGCGTCCTGCAAGGAATGCACCTCGATTGATCACCATGTCGATTTCATCGGCACCGGCAGCCACCGCTTCCGCAGCATCTCTCAGTCGTACGCCGATGGGGAACTGTCCACTGGGAAAGCCGGTGGCGACGGAGGCGATATGAACGCCTGTGCCATCGAGTATTTCCTTTGCGACCGGTACGAGGTTTGGGTAGACGCAGACCGCGGCGACGGAAGGAAGCGGCGTCTCGATGTCACCTTCCCATGGTTTGATGGCCTTCCGACAGAGTGAACGAACCTTTTCAGGCGAATCCGAACCTTCCAGAGTTGTCAGGTCAACCATGGAAAGGGCCAATCGAAGCCCATGCTTCTTGGCGGATTCCTTGATCGAGCGACGGGTGAAGGACGCTGCTCGATTCTCAAGCATGATGGCGTCTACAGGGTGATCTGCCATGACAGCCAGTGTACGCCTGCTGGGTGGATGATGTCAGCCCTCGATCCGAATGAAGATGGCTTCAGGGCCCGGCAGGCGGCCTGGGAAGGAATCGACCACGCTCAAACAGGCGTTCCATGGGCCCACCGTCCAGTAGTTCTATGGTGCGTTTCGGCCTTGCACCAACAAGTTCGTACGCCATCATCCAGCCACCATGGTTGTCCAGCAGAATCAGAGAATGCGCATCCTGATCTCTGGCTCCCGGACGTCCACCCATCGTGAGCATGGTGAAGCCACCACCCTCCACAATCATGTCTCCATGAACGACAGGCTGGTGGTTTCCACCCAACTGAATCAGGATCAAGGCACCTATGCACAGGGCGGAGATTGAGAGAAGGATTCGTGAATTTGATCTCATGATGGATTGGCCAATCAACGTGAACGCTTCAGAAGCTCGACATCTTCGGCGACATTTCTGTAATCAAGAGGAATCATTGATTTCCCGGTTCGGTCCCAGCCAACGACAACCATCTCCATGGATTGCGGATGGAACATCCAGAGCAGCTGCTCCTTCGAGATACCACTGGCGGCGGAGATCGCAAGGGTGTTGCTTTTAGGCTGAAACTGACCAATGGCATTGGGCGCGAATGTGACGACCCCAAGTGCAACCAGCAAGATCGCATTCAGACAAAGCAGACCCAGAGGTGATCTTCTCACGACCTTTGGAATCGACATCTCGCGTCCGGTTGAAGTCCGGGAGTCACTTGACATCTTTGCGCTTCGAGGGAATGAGGTTGACCAGCACGACAATCCCAATGCAGGCGAATGTGATCAGAAGCCCGATGAAGGCCGCCGGCGGACTGATATTGCTTGCCGGTGCAGGAGGTGTGCCCACGCTCGGCATCGTCGCAAGAGACGTTTCAGGGGCCATCAGACAACAGGCCGCCAGGAACAACAAGATGAACAGGTTCCGTTTGTGATCCATTCCGTGATCTTACCAGAGCAGGATCTGTGGGCCAAATGGCGGCCAAATGGGGTCAAACGCCCGTACTGCGAAGAAGTTCGCTGGAATGGGCCCCAAGGGCCTTGAAGATGCGAAGCGTCGCATCAGACCGGTTCAGGGTGTAGAAGTGAATTCCTCTGACATCATGGTCTATCAGGTCGTTGCATTGTTCAGAGGCCCAGTGCACGCCGATCTGCTCTACCGCCTCGGGATCATCCTGATGCTTGTGCAGTCTTCTCTGGAGTTTCGCCGGGAAATTTGTTCCAGCCGCCAGATCAGCCATCCGTTTCATGTTGGCGATACTCGTGATGGGCATGATCCCAGCTATCTTGGGAATCGACACACCATTGAGTTCGCACTGTTCACACCAGTCGAAGAATACGCGGTTGTCGAAGAACATCTGAGTCGTGATCCAGTCCGCGCCGGCATCGACCTTTGCCTTGAGATGTTCCATCTGACGAAGTCTGTTCGGTGTTTCGGGATGTCCTTCTGGGAATCCAGCGACACCTATTCCGAAACCCCGTGTGTCCATGGGGTGTCCGTTTTCATTGAACTTCTTCACATGTCTCACGAGATCCGCGGCATGGGCGAAGTCCTCCTTTGAAGAGTCGTAGACCTCGCAATCTGCAGGCTTGTCTCCGCGAATGATCAGTAGATTGCTGATTCCATTTCGAGCGTAGCGATCTAGGATGTCATCCAGTTCGGTCGCGGTCTGCATTACACAAGTCAAATGAGGCACCGGATCAAGCTGTTCGCGTGATTTCAATGAAACCACGAGATCGTGGGTTCTCTGGCGAGTCGAGCCTCCGGCACCGTAGGTCACAGAGACGAACGAAGGCGACAGCAACTCGAACGCTTCCAGTCGATCGGACAGGGCCTTGCAGGCGGAATCCGATTTAGGCGGAAAGAATTCAAAGCTGATCGTGGTCTTGTCACGAGCCAGGATGTCTCTGATGTGCATGGAACCATGATACCTGCTCAATATGAAGTGGAAGAATTCCAAAGGCGTCATCGTTCTATAATCGAACTTAGATGAGCGATCGAAACGACATCCCGAGGCCCACCGTCAAGCGTCTGAGTTTGTATCTCCGTGAGGTGGAACGCTTGATCGAATCGGGGGCCACGACCATTAGCTCACGACGACTCGGCGAGAAGCTCGGTATCGCGGCTACACAGATCCGGAAGGATCTTGGCCACTTTGGGCAGATCGGAAGGTCGGGGATCGGATATCACGCAATCAATCTCGTCTCCACATTGAGAGAGGTTCTCGGCCTCAATCACAACTGGAGAGCGATCGTTGTCGGCGCTGGGAACATTGGACGGGCACTCCTGGCCTACCCACAGTTCGCCCCGAGAGGATTTCACATCATGGCGGCCTTTGATGAGGACGAGGCGGTTGCTGGGGAAGTGTTCAACGGGATTCCGGTGCATTCAATGGACAAGCTCGAGGCGTACATCGGTCGTGAGAATATCCAGCTGGCTTTGGTGGCTGTCCCCGATGGGGCTGCGCAGACCGTGGCCGAACGCCTGGTGAAGGCTGGGGTGCATGGAATCCTGAACTTCGCACCGATACGACTCCATCTTGATGCAGCGGTTGTAAGTGTCGATCTATCAAGATCAATGGAGACGCTTGCTTTTCAGGTGGCCCACGGGACCAGAGAGGAATCGGACGGTCAGAGCTGACGATCTGTGGAGGATTTCAAAGGCACGCCCGACTCCTGTTATGGTTTGCACTAAATCAATCAGGCTCATTTCATAAAGAGCGGAGAAATAAATGTTCACTCGTCACTTGTGTCTGGCTTTGTTCCTTTGGCTCGTACCCAACGTTGCTGCCTTTGAAACGGCGAACGCTCGATACGTCGAAATCCCGATTTCCGGAGACATCGGCATCGAAGTGACGACCCAAGGCTTCTCGGATGCCCTTGATCGAGCATCGCGTGAAGCCAGATCGGATGTCCTGGTACTGGTCATCGATTCCCATGGAGGTCTCGACATAGATGCTGCTCAGATGGCCGATCTGCTGTCGACCGTCAAGGACAAGTTTCGGGTGATTGCCGCTGTCCGACGTGCCATCGGCCCCGCTATGGCGATCGTTTTGGCATCAGATGAGCTGGTCGTATTGGATCCCTCGGTCCCGGGAGTAAGAATCCAGTATCACCCCGCGTTGGGCAGACAATTGACCGTTGATCAGGAGATCTATCAACGAATAATCGGTCTTGGTCCCGTTGCTCGTGTGATGGTTCAAGCCATGTTCGATCCGTCGCTGCCCGTCTATGTCTGGCGAGATTCCAACAATAAACGGCAGGCCTCAACGACCAGACCCGATGGGATTGCCGACGTCCATGAGATACCAGCCGGATCGATGGCCGATGGTCTGTCTGCGAATGAGCTGGAAACGCTTGGTATCGGCCAGCAGGCTAAAGATGTGGCTGACATCGGAAAAGTCATGGGATATTCACGATGGCAGCGTGCCGCCAATCTCAATTCGATCATGCAAGCGGCAGCCACGACGCATTCCGATCGGGTCACTGAAATCCAAAAGCGTCTCAACAATGCCATGTCGATGACCAGTCAGGCACTTGCGCTCAATGCCTGCCTGATCAACCTAGAGTCGAATGCGCGTGAGGCGGACCCACGACGACAGCCCTATCGCTACAGGAGATCCTGGGGGAACAGATCTGGATGGCAGAGCGGATTTGGCTATGCCGGTTCAGGCTGGGGGTATTCAGCGCCCACAACACGCGCATGGCGAGCCAACAGCGATCGCGCGATTGCTGAATGGGATCACGTGATCGCCAACATCGATCAGATCTTCACCATGGGAGGTGAGGCCAAGGAGGACCTCAAGTGGCTCAAGTCTCAGGACATCCCCGCAAGCATGGGTCCATGGGTGGCGGAAGAGATCAAGATTCTTGAAAGCCAGCTGGACCCGCTTCTCGGTCAGGAAAGTGTCTTGATGTCGCAAAGACGATCGGCGGTCGAGGCAGTGGAGTTTCTCCGGAAGAATCGAAGCAGGCCAGCGGTCTAGCAGTCGACGCCGGTCAAGCTTCCGCCTGTTCCGTGGAGATGGCCTCGGCAGTCTCCTTCTCTCCGAAGATCGCTGTGCCGACACGGACGATGTTGGCACCGCATTCGATGGCGACCTCGAAGTCGTTGCTCATGCCCATCGAGAGAATGTCGAAGTGCTCGCCTCCGACGCCACTTCGACGGATCTCCTGGAACAACTCGTTTACGCGCGTGAAGATCGGTCGAACCTCCTCGGGATCGTCGACCTTTGGTGCCATGGTCATTATTCCACGGACTCGTATGGTGATCATGGTCTCGATCTGTTCAATCAGATGTCGTACGGCGGCCGGTGCTATTCCATATCGCTTGCGCTCATCCGTCGGATTGATCTGGACAAGCACCTCGACTGGAGATTCGGCATTTTCAGTGCATGATTGGATTTCTTCAGCCAATCTCAATGAGTCGACAGAATGGATCATGCGGACCAATGGGAGCAGTTTCTTGGCCTTATTGCGTTGGAGATGGCCTATGAAGTGCCATCGAACGGAGTCAGGTCCATTGGATTCACCAAGCGATTTCCTTCTATCGAGGAACTCCTGGACCTGAGGGGCCATCTTGAGGAAGTGCTGTGCGCGACCTTCTCCGAAATCGACGTGACCTAGCTCGATCAATTCTCGAACTTGTTCCATGGCCGCATACTTCGTCACGGCAACGAGATGTACAGGCGAATTTTCCCGGCCGGCTCTGGCCTTTGCCTCGTCGATACGACGGCACACGGAAAGATAGCGTTCGCGGGTAGATTCACCATCCATGGCAGAGCACTCCTCGGTTCAGATGCCTGAGGATACGTCTGCACGCGGAATGGCTCAACCCCATGAGGGGTTGAACTGCCTATCAGATCACTGCTTTGGAGCCATCGCCTGAGCGAGGATCTGAGGACTCAGGGCGGAATCGCTCGATGCGAGGATCTTGTTGGCGACGAACAGGCTGCTCCTGCCAACCTCGGCCGAGTTGAGTCCCGCATTCCCGAGATCCGTGAAGCTGGACTGCATTCCATCAAGATACGATTTGGCCTGTGGATCAGCTCCGGAGGTGTTCAGCCAGCTGGCGAAGTCCTCTCCAGAGCTGCCAGCGTTCGAACTTGCATATTCGTTGTAGGCCTGATTGAGGGATGAGGCGATCTGGGCGGTATTGCGTTGGGCTACCGCATCGGGCCCTATCCCGGGCTGGCTTGTGATGACGGCTTCATACTGCAGGGCCGCTTGTGCCGCGACGTTCATGTCCAGCCGCTGCTGACTGATCTGAATCATTCCACTGCCGCCTCCAACGATGTCCGCTGCAAAGTCGTTGACCAGCGGGGCCCTCTGACCACCTTCGGTTGTCTTGACTTCGACACCAAAGTCGATGAGGCTCAATGGGTTTGGAGTGGCATCTATGTTTATTTCGGACTCGATGTCGCTTACCAACATCTGATCGTCAAGACCAATCTGTGAATCAGCGGCAAGTGAGTCACCCAACTCCGGAGTCACGGTGTCCACAGGAGTCGGATCGACTGGGCTGGGGTTCACGGGATCTACCGGAATGGGATCCACAGGTACGTTTGGCTCAGGATTGATCGGGTCTACCGGTATCACGGGGTTCACGGGATCGACAGGATCGACAGGTTCCACAGGAACATCGAAACCAGGCTCCAGGAGTCCGAGCAACATCGGGCCAGCCTCGTCGGTTGCAAGCATGTTGTGATCGAAGTTCTCGATGGCACCCCATTCCTGATCAGCAAGAAGGCCATTTGTCACCACGCCCTGTGATGACGCAAATACGGGGGCATTCAATCCGCTCGTCAGATCGAAGTTGGGGTTTGAGCTGAAACTGATTTCTCCACTGGCGATGATGCCAGTTCCAGGAGAGGTGAACTCGCCTTGGGAATTCCAGACTTGGACACCATCTCGAAGCAGAATCTGTATGTCCGGAGCCGTCACATCCAGATCGCCAGCGGCCGTGACGTCCCCGACCGTGATGCGATTGGCCGCATTGATGGAAAGATTTCCAGCTGTGGATATAGCCTGCATCTCGCCGAAGGTCACATCACCCAAAGTGGATGTCACTTCGTAGTTGTCGGCGAATACGGACACGGTGGCTACGCCGGTGTTCTCCAGCCATGAGTTGCCATCTGGATTGAAGCGGATATCTCCGTCGGCACGAATCATCCCATTGGTCATGAGATTCTCCGGATCTCCGATGGCAATGAAGTCGCCGGCTGCCATGGTGACGCTCTGAAGTGGACTTGACTTGCCGATGTCTCCACGGATGTTCATTGCGCGACCGGCTTCGAGCTGAAGCCCGGTATAGACACCCGGAGCCATTTCGAAATCACCGATGGCCACTACATCGCCTTCTGCGGATATCGAGGTGACCCCGGCGGCATTGGCCAGGTCAACCCGATCGCCCGAGATCTTCAGATTTCCTCGGACACGTCTGAGATTGTTGCTGGGATTCCTGTCGAGATTCGTATGGAATGTCAGGATGCCATCCGTTTCAAGCCGCAGATTGGCATCCACGAACGCAAGCGAGTTGCCGGTGGAGATCTCCGAACTGCTGCAAAGTGGAGTCCCCAGATTCGAAGCGTCCCATGGGATATCCGTGGCATCACCGACGATGTTCATGCTTTGAGTGGTCACAAGGTTGATCTGTCCGAAGTCGCCCTGAGTGCCCGCACTGGCCCGCAGAATGCCTTCGGAGACGAGGTGGCCCGATTCCACGTTGATCGTTCCACCCGTGCCGCCACTGAGGCCTCCACGAGCCATCACAGTTGAGCCCTGCTCTATGTACTGGCTGTGTGCGCTGATGCTGTTCACCACACCACCACGGCTATCGCCCTGGAAGGCATTGGCAGACACAGTGCTGCCGGATGCCAGAACGGTGTTGTGATGGGTCGCCAACAATACGTGTCCGCCGTCCCCGCTACCAGGCGTGGCGAGGGCATTGGCGGAAACTACTCCGCCGGTTCCATTGACGATGGCAGGCGCCGCCATTCGAACCGTACCACCATTGGAAGCGGTCGAATCGATCGTGCCGGTGTTGTGAATAAGCCCGGATAGGGCGACCGCGTCAATGATTCCACCATCTGCATTGATGGTTCCGGTGTTGTGGATGGCGAACCCGCAGAGATCGCCCGAGGCGATTGCGATGTGCTTGCTGGCCTTGATCTGGCCGCTGTTATGGACGCCTCTGCCCCCCAGATTGGTGGGTGTCGTGACCCCGGCACCGGGTGAATAGTACCCGTCGGGATTTTCTGCATCCGCATTTGATTCAAGACCGAGGTCTTCGCCCTTGAGACGCAGGCTGATCACATCGCCAAGTGTCTTGACGGTGACTTCATCGCCCGTATCGATGCCACCGACCATCAGCAGGGTGGGGGCCGAGAGGGTGCCTCTATTGGTTACGGACTTGCCTACCAGCATCATGTGGTTGCTGGCTTGAAGCGAGGCACCCGGGAGAATGTTGATGGCGCCATTTCCACAGGTCAGTGCAAAGTCGTTCTTCGAATTCGTGAGGAAATCGGAGGTGTTGATCGTACTGGCGGACGCAGCTAGCAGTGATCCCACATTCACGACACTCGAGCCGAAGAAGACCACTCCTGCCGGATTCACCATCCCGACCATCCCGTTGCCGGTGATGGTTCCCCGGATCATGGATGGGGTGCCCTGGTTGATCTTGTTGAGTACCCGGAAGCTATCCGGGGCTGTCCATGACTGGAAGTGGACGTGGTCGCCAGCGCCGACATTGAAGCTGTCCCAATTGATCAACGCGTTCGAACCGTCCAGATACACACCCTGAAAGTTGCCAGCCGGGGAGTTGACGATGTTGCCGCCACCAAACTGGGGATCGAAGGTTCCGCCCTGCGGTAGTTCAGCGAGCGCCGAGGGGGAGACTAAGCCAATGACACCACCAAGAGCAATCAGTCCCAACCGTTTGGCTGACCTGCACTTGGCAACTGATGACACCAGTCTGTTTAGCTTCATTCCAATTTTCCTCATTTTCGTATCCCGGACAGCCCAAGCTGTTGGCTCAGGTCGTTGGTCAGATGAATCTGCACATCCCGAATCTGGGGCTACCAGTGCCATTTCCATTCGATCTGATCCAACCAGTATTCAGTAGATTGTACCCCTCAAACCACGACATCCTCATCCACTCGTCCCATAAGACGAATAGAAGTGGAATTCCGACACAAAACTCTATCCCAGAACCGGAAAATCACCAGAGAAAGGTGCCAGTGACGTACAAACGGCTGGATCCTGCCTGTGCCAGACCGAATTTCAGGTCGTGAAGGGCGAATCCCCAGTCCAATTGGACCCTCAAATTGGATTTCCAGAGGAATTCCAGACCGATTCCTGCTCCCAAAAGGGTGTTATCGGCCTCGAAATCCTGAGTATCGCTCTGGAAGACGTAGCCAGCATCAAAGAAACCTTTGAGAATCAGGTCCCAATCGGGTCGGCCATAGACGTGCCTTGGGGCGGCATGGAAGTCCGAGCCCATGAACTGGAGTGGCTCGGGATTGATCGAGAAGGTTCTCGGGAGATGGAATCGATACTCGATCGAGCCAAACAGGGAGTTGTCTCCAGCCACGACGGATTGTGCGTAGCCTCGCACCGAATACATGCCTCCCAGCACGCTCTGGAACTGTGGAACCAATCGATTTCCAAAGCTGTACTGCCCGGAGAATCGGGCGGCCACCTCATGAGCCAGAGTGGATGTCTCAGGCGTCTCGGGATCAGCCCAGCCAACCGGATCCAGAAGAGGTTCGAGGAACGTGGAGATGGATCCACTCCAGTTCAATCGAGCCCATTGTTCCGATGGTCTAAACCTTCCCAGCAGAGTCAGCTCACGATTGCTCTGCGAAAGAGGGCTGCCTTCGATGCCGATCATGCCGGTGATGAGTCCCTGGTCATCCTGTCTGGTCAGTTGCAGCTGTGCATAGGGCAGGACGAAACCAGCCTGACCACTGTCATCGATGATCTCGTTGTTGACCTTGACCTTCTGATAGTTGACGCCGGGAACCAGATCCACGAAGAGAGGGCCATCCTGGAAGATGTTGATGTCCAGTTGGCCGCCGCCCGACCATGAGAAACCGGTGTAGTTGACGAAGTCCTGACCGAACTGGTCATTGACGAATCTGTTCCAGCTGCCAAGTACGGCGCCACGGATCTTGTTGTCGTCAGTGATCCTGAAATCATAGGAGCCCAGCACCGCATTGGTGGTGCTGAAATTCGACGTCACATACTGGAGTGAAAGGATGTCGTCGTTACCGGTGAACTGCGAATGGAAAAGACCGAAACGTTGCCGTAGTCCGTTTTCCTGAGGGGTTCCGGTGTTGCCGATCTCGTAGTAGAGCGTCAACGGCTTGTTCTCGAAGACAAGATAATCCAGACTGACCCCACCCGGAACCGCCGATGCCGCTACCGAAGCCTCCACATTTCGGCCTGGATGCCTGTTGAGGCGATGGATGTAATCGGAGATTTCCGATTTACGCAGGAGATCCGAGCGTTCCTGCGTGGCATTCGTGTTGTGTGGTTTCGCCGGTGACGCATTCTTTATGGCGGTGTGGGTGTCATGATCGAACTGGTCTTCGGACAAGATGCGATCACCTCGAGCCACCGTCCTCGATTCCACGACACGTCCGACGGTGATCAGAATCGTCAGCTCAGTCTGATCGGCGGGACGCAGGTCGAGACCGACAGATCCGGGTGCACTGCTGATCTGGCTTGGATCCGGAATCACGAAAACGCCGAGTAGATCGTCGTCTATCAGTACACGGCTGATGGTGGAGGTGATGCGGGCAATCGCGGTACTCCAGAACACGCCTCCGCCACCTTCATTGAGGGCATTCAGGGAAGTCTCGACTTGCGGAACTCCCTCACGAGGTGCGATCCAGTTCCGTCCCCCTTCTTCCGTATCGATGTAACCAAGAGTGAACGTGAGTTCCATGAACGATTCCACGGAGGGGAGTTCTGGATGTGGGTACTGGTAGGCCACCTCGAATGGGTCGACGATGTACGGGAGACCATCAACGGAGGGATCCGGTTCATCCGTAGACGGTGTCGCAGGTTCGGAGTCGGTCTTGGCATCCTGAGCAGGCGCCTCCATCGGCGTAGTGGTAACGACTGGCTCTGCCGTGCGCTCTTCAGCCGGCTTGTCTTCCGGTGCCGAAGGGGTGGCTGTCTTGGAATCTGCAGCCTTTGCAGTGGCTGATGCTGGTGGAGCAGCTTCCATAGGCTTGTCTTCGGGCTTCTCTTCTTCCTGAACAACGGTTTTCTCTATATCCAATTCGAATCGAAGCAAGCTTCCACCGTCGACGACCGCCGACACGGATGCATCCTTGAATCCCTGATTCTGTAGATGCTCCGCAATGGCCTGCCCCATCATTTCGATGGCAGATTCATCAAATCGGTTTTCACCATCCTGGACGAAGCGACGGATGGACTGAACCTTGACCAGTCGTCCCTGACCAGGGGCCGTAAAGATGCCGTCCCGCTCACCAAGCCGTACGGCGACTGAAAGGACGCTCTGGGCATCGACCAGAATTGGATTCGGGGAAAGCCATTGAGCGGAAGCCTTCTCGATGATCCAACTTTCATTCGCATCTGAAACGATGGCGGCGGAGGCGCCAACCGGAACAAGATTTGATGGGAGGCTAGCGTTCGGTCTGCCACCGTCGATTGGAAGATGGGCCAGAAAATAGATATCTGCAGAAGCTTCGCGACCTTCGATTGGAAGTTGCATCGCGTTGACCGTGACACCCATGAATCCCTGTTTTTCCAGATGGTCTTTCAGGATTCCGGCAATGGAATTCAGTGCGGCCGTCGTGCATTCAACCCCGCCCATCCGGGCCATGGCCCCGAGATCGGTTCGAATGGAGGGCTTGCTCGTTACGGCGGGGGCCAGGCCTTCGGGGGTGCGCCTTAGCTGGAATCCGACCGTCTCAAGTGATTCGATGTCGGGAAGAAGTTCATGAGTCTCGTCCCATGCAACCCTGACGTTCCTTACATCGATAGTTCTGGCAAGCGAGTCCGGCGACGTCAAGCAGAGCATGGCTGCCACCAGTGATGTCAGCAACACCTTGAGGTGATTCAAGGGTTTATTGGAGTCGCTTGAACTCATATTCGATCCAGTTCCTACCCAGTTGATCCGCCTTCAAACATCGAACTGGCAGGCTGAAATGCCAGACAGCACCAAGGTCGGGTTGTACAGCCTCCCCATGAGAGTTCTTCCTGTCAAGAAAGGAAAAACACGAGATGGAATGCCATGTGTGGGGTTGTCTCCATTGGAAGCCCTTGAAGAGTCCCTCAGTGCGAGGGCAGCCTGATCAGGCGGCCCTCAGACCTCTTTGAAGATCTTTCGAATTGAACTTAATTGCCCCCCCCAATGCGTCGAAAGACACCATTGAAGGGCATCTCGATGCTCTCGAGCGGCCCATGTGTGGTCGCTAAGAGACTGATAGGCAGGAATGGACCCATGAACACGCTCATTATCGTCACCGCTGTATTGACTGGCCCAGTCAACTCCAACATGGACAGTTCCATGGAAGCTTCGATATCCAAGATCAATGATGTTCACAAAGCCGCATTTTCGGCATTTAACGGTCCATCCACTGCCCTTGCACTCGGTGCAGGCGATTCGCTTGGCTGCGAGCTCTACACCTTCGAACTGGTGGCCAGACTGGAAACAGCAGAGAAGGCCAACATCGCATTCGCCGAATGAGCGAATGTGATCCGTCGATCAGCGGCCTGTTGAGAACTGACGATACAGATTCTCCAGCCGCTTCTTTTCCTGACCACCCCTGATACGACTTTCAGCCTTCCTGATCAATGCCATCACTCTGGCAGTGCCGAATCTACGGGCCAGCTGGGGCGCGAGAATCTCGATGTAGCTCGAGGGCGTCTTGCCCTTGACCTCGGATTCCAGCAGCAGGATCACATCATCATCCGAACTGTCGGCAAGGCGAGGGCCAAGCAGTTGCCAGAGCATGTCGCGATCCAACTGATTCGTCGAGCCGACGGCCGGCCACGTCTCCACAAAGGCTTTCGTGTCTCGCAATCGAAACAGTGGCCCGAGCATGATGGATGCCGAGGACTGGCTCGTAATGTCATTCTGCTTTCCGAAGATCCAGAGCTGGCGAGCCAACTCGTCCTCACCAAGCAGATCCAGTGCCGTGAGGGCTTGTGTCAACTCCTCGGCATTCGGCGACTGCGTCATCGTCCTCATGATCTGTTCAGCCGCGACCTTCAGATCGATCGCCCGCTTGGAAGCCCCTTCTCCTGGGACCAGACGCTTGCGTTTGTCCAGACCCGGGGGACCGATCGTCATCAAGGGATCTCCGATGGTGTTAATCCGCCATGTCTTTGAAAACGGTCCTTGTCCATCCCACCATCGCCCAGCCACCAGGAATGGCACGAGCATGCTCAGCCTTCTGGTCAACTCCGCGGGCGGTACGAATGCACCCAGCATCGGCTCATGTGAAGAGCCGATGTAGGCGTAGACTCCGTGGTTCAGCCACCGTCCACCGACAGTCTGATTGTTGCTGGGATCCTGCAATGACCAGCTGTGGACCATCTGCAGCGCGGCTGGGGAATTCAGGACGGGTATGTCATTGGGTGTTCCGCGACTATTACCCAGATCGAAGAAGTCACGATTGCCCTTCGAATTCATCAGGATCAGATCTTCATTGATCCCACCCGAAGCGATGGTCCTCAGTGTTCGCACCGATGCATTGTTCGTGACCGTGCAGGCGAAGCCGGCATCGATGAGTGTCTTCTCCGCTTCATCGAAACCATATTGCCCCCACTGGCCTTCGTTGGGATATCCGTTGCAAAGCCAGGCCGTCTCCTGCTTGAGGAACAGACTGCACATGGCGATGTAGGTCGACTCGATGTGGTCGCCGTTGATCCATCCGACGATGGCATAGCGTCGCCCATCGGGCATTCGACCAAGCAGATCCGTTATCGCGAGCGGTTCATCCTTGCCCTTGTCTCCGGATGCCTGAACTCTTGTGCCGGGTGGCAGATCCATTCGGGCACGCGAGGGCAGATTGCGGCAGATCGTGATGGCGTCCAGATCATCACCAAGTGTGTTCCAGTCGAGCCCGGTCTCCTCGCAGCGTTTTCGAACCAGTTCGGTCAGAAGCTGCGACTTGGAAGCCGACAGGATTGTCCCGCCACCTCCGAACGAGCCCTCGAGCATCTTCAATTCCTGTCCACGTCCCACCGCCAGTGCGAGCGCAGCCGGCCATGACTTCGCGTTCTCCGATGTCAGTACCAGCCCGATGGGCGTGAGTTCCATCCTTGCCATGGCCTGTTGGAGTGTTTCCTCGGGAGTGGCGCCCCAGCCTCGCTTGAGAACCAGCTCGCATCGTTCCATAACGCTCTTCACAGGCTTTTCAACCGCAACCCTTCGGTAGACCTTGGATGGCTTGAAGCGTCGAATGAACATTGGGGCGAAATGATCGTCTTCGATCAGAACAGGCCATTGTCCTGCAGGTGACCAGTAGGCCATTTCATCCAGAAATGTATCCGTATCCGGCACCAGCACGACCTGATCGATCATCGGAATCTGATTGGATCGATAGAGGGCCTGAGCGCCCATCCTCACCGGCCATGGGACGTCATCATTCCCCGTGCCGTCTGGATTCATGGAAACCATGGCCATCATAAAAAGCAGATGAGTAATCATGATCCAAGTGTAGGGCCTCCGCAGGACGTATTCTGCCCGGTTGCCTGAAGTGCCGATTTGATCTGATGCAATCGTCTAGATCCAGTAGAGGAGAGGTCATGCCACCGGAATATCGAGTCATTTCCCTCGGGACCCTTTCAGTCCATCCGCTGTGGGAAGGGGATTCACATCAGCGGACGCCTCATGCCACCACTTCACTGGTGATGACGGACGAGGCCCGTGTACTGGTTAATCCATCATTGCCACAGCAGGTACTGGATGCTCGCATGGCGGAACGTGCCCCTCTCAGTTGCCGTGATATCACCCATGTCTTCATGACATCCCTCGATGGGGATCATCGAAGGGGACTCGATGCGTTTCCCCAGGCTCACTGCCTGGCTCATGAACCGGAACTGGAACATGTTCGGGCGAGGCTGATGCAGGAATACGAGGACGCGGTGACGCATGCCGATGAAGAGACGGTGGCGATGTGTCAAGCTCGTCTGGACGGCATAGCAGGGATTCAGGCAGCCCCTGACTGCATAGTCGATGGGGTGGACCTCTTCCCCTTGCCGGGTGTAACACATGGAACTTGCGGCCTGCTCATCTCGCAACCAAGAGCAACGGTCCTGATTGCTGGCGATGCCATTGCTACGGCGGAACATCTGGAACAGGGCAAGGTGCTTCCGGGATGCCATGATCTCGAGAAGGCCCATGATTCCTTCAAGGAAGCCATCGAGATCGCGGATGTGATCATTCCCGGTCGGGACAACATCTTGGTTCGCTAGGCTCTGATGCAAAAATGAGATCGGCGGCTTCCATCAAGACAGAAGCCGCCGAGTCGTTCATCCGGGACAACGCGTCCCTTGGAGCGAGAGAGAGGAATGGGTGCTCGACGTCGGATGACGCCGAGCCCCGATAAGTACGCTCGGACCGGGGAGGCATTCCGATCCAGGCTAGGTTTACGTCAAACGAGCGATAGGCTCGTCGTACCTTCAGAAGGTCCGATTCATCCACTCCTGATGCAAGGAAGATTGTCCTTTTCTCGCTCACAACAGCTTGAAAGAGGTGTTCTTGATTCCATCTGGACTGGTCGTATGGAAAACCCGGAGAGGTGTCTACAATCAGGGCATGACCAAGACACACATGGCGCTTTATGCCGGTTCATTCGATCCGATCACCAATGGTCACCTGGATGTCATTCGACGGGCTTGTCGTCTGTTCGATGAGATAGTGGTCGGTGTCGGGCAGAATCCCGACAAGCGATGCCTCTTCTCGATCGAGGAGCGAACGGCCATGGCGTCGGAACTCGTCCATGAACTCTCGAAGGACTGTCCCGAGGCGAGTCGGGTCCGCGTGGAGTCCTACGAAGGTCTCACCGTGGAGTTTGCCAGAAGCATCGGAGCGACCGCATTGCTTCGAGGTCTTCGGAACGCGACCGATACCGCCACTGAGTGCCAGCTTGCGCTGGCCAATCGACATGTGGCGGACATCGAGACCGTCTTCATCCTGCCCTCCCAGGAATTCGGATTCACATCCTCGAGCCTGATTCGTCAGATCGTCGCATTGGGTGGTGATCTGAAGACGCTCGAGGGCGTCGTGCCTCCCACTGTGATCGAGCGGTTGGCAGCGGCCCAATCCGATGCCGCCAATACGCTGAGTGGCCGGGAAATGGAAGGTACCTGGGGCGTGGACTGAGTGTTCAGCCGGCCGAATCGGCCAGTGATTCCAGACCGGCGCTTCGAAGGATCGTCTTGAAGTTGTCAGAGAAGACGAAGTTCTCTTCCGGAAAATCCAGTCCCGCCATGTTGTGATCGACATGGCTGAACATCAGATCTACATGGCCGATCTGGTTCCACTCGTCGGTATCAGGATGTCGGACCGAGACCGTTCCACTCGTGGCGGCGCCAGCCTCGTCGATGCGATCGATGACGGCGTCGTACCGGATGGTTCCACCAGGGCGAACTTCGGCGGCCAGTTCAGCCCGGGCGATCTTGGCCAGAACCACCTTCTCGCTGAAGTTGTTGACGGCACCGACGAGTATGCCCGCCGTCTGGGCCATGCCCTCGATCATGAGTGAGGCGGGCATCACGGGCTCTGCCTGGAATCGCGCATCGGCGGGGAAGTGATCATGCATGTGCTCTTCGGACAACGAGACGTTCTTGACGGCGGACATGCGTTCGCCTGCGGCGAAATCAATGATCTGATCGATCCACATCCATCTCATGCTGCGCAGCCCCGTCGATCTCAGGAAGTCGCCGGTGTTCCATTGAGCTTGCGTTCAACGAAGTTGACCAGTGCCTGAACGGTGATCAGGTCGGCAACGCCGGCGAGCGAGCGATCGGAATCAAAGGCATCGAGATCAAGATGGGGCATTCGTTCACGAAGCATCGTCATGCCCGCATCGGTGAACTTCCCGTCCTGAACCCATTCCGCATTGTCCATCAGGTTCTCGGGGAAGAGTTCACCCTGATCGATCTTGAAGGGGGCATCGTCAGTGGAGAAGGTCTTCTCGAGTCGGAACTGGATGTCCAGGAAGTCGATCGACTCTGCGCCGAGATCGGCGACCAGCTTCGCTTCCGGTGTAACTTCGTCCTCGTCGACTCCGAGGGCTTCTTCAAGGACCTCACGCATATTCGTATAGATGTCATCTGGGCTCATGGCCATGGGTCCTTCAAGCTCCTGAGTATGGGGTCGTTGCAGATGTTGCGTTCAGACCCGTATGGGTCGCATGGTAAACCGTCCCGAGATGGCTGTCTCCCCTGAGGTGGATTCTGCCTCGGAACGAAGGACGATTCCCTTCCCTTTGCATGACCACTGCCCCTGATCGTCACGCTTGATTGCGGTGACCTCGACCTGAAGGCGTTCACCAGGTTTGACCATGGCGCCGTATTTGACCGATTTGACCTCTCCCAGCACCAGACGATGATCCTCACCATCCTGCAGCAGGGCTCTGGCCGCCTGGACGAGCGATTCCAGCATCATGACGCCCGGGAGGATCGGAAAGCCCGGAAAATGGTCTCCGAGGTATTCCTCGGCGGCCGAGACCTGCTTTACAGCCTTGATATGGGCCTCGCCCCGGTCCTGAATATGGTCAATCAGTTGGAATCTCATAGGTATGGTCCTGCGGCTACCTGACCGGGATGGTACCTCGCCCGATCGAATGGGGTGATATCGGTACCCAACCACCCCGACATCGGTGACATGGAGTGGTCTTTCCGCTATCCTCCCGGGTCTTCAGGCCGTCGAGCATGTGTCCTTCGGGGCCCGGCGGCAGGCCCACCATTTCCAGCAAGGATATGAGGACGTCATGGCCAGTACAGGCACCATTATTCAGGTCATCGGATCAACTTTCGACGCCCAGTTCCCAGAAAGTGATCTTCCGGACATCTACAACGCCGTTACGACGGAAGTCGAACTCGGCGATCAGAAGATCTCACTCTATGGAGAGGTCAGCAAGCACCTTGGCGGTGGACAGGTCCGCTGCGTTGCGCTCGGTAGTACCGACGGCGTACGACGTGGACAGCCATGCGTCGATACAGGTGGTCCAGTCACCGTTCCGGTTGGAGAAGGTGTGCTCGGACGAGTGTTCAACCTTCTCGGCGATCCAGTCGACAATCGTGGAGCAGTCGCCAGCGATACTCGCCGACCCATTCACGCGCCACCCCCGAAGATCGATGATCTGAACCCCAAGACCGAAATGCTGGAAACCGGCATCAAGGTGATCGACTTGCTCTGCCCGTTCGTTCGTGGCGGCAAGATCGGCCTCTTCGGCGGTGCGGGTGTGGGCAAGACCGTCATCATTCAGGAGATGATCGCCCGTGTGGCTCGTAACTTCGGTGGTTACTCCGTCTTCTGCGGTGTCGGCGAACGAACCCGTGAAGGCAACGACCTCTGGCTTGAAATGCAGGAGGCCGAGTACACCGATGCGGAAGGCCAGACTGCTCACGTCATCGACAAGGTGGCGATGGTCTTCGGACAGATGAACGAACCACCGGGAGCGCGTCTCCGTGTCGGCCTCTCCGGCCTCGCGATGGCGGAGGAATTCCGCGACAACTCCGGTAAGGAAACACTGATCTTCATCGACAACGTGTTCCGTTTCACCCAGGCGGGTTCAGAGGTATCGGCCCTTCTCGGACGAATGCCGTCCGCAGTGGGTTACCAGCCGACCCTCTCCACCGAGATGGGCGAGATGCAGGAGCGGATCACGTCGACCAATCGCGGTGCGATCACCTCG
>MDTD01171878.1_pt1 | contig 24915 bp, 22 predicted proteins | sample 811221 | NCBI WGS metagenome assembly MDTD01 (sample SAMN05326646, study PRJNA326480) | marine metagenome | isolation source: seawater | place: Pacific Ocean: South West | collected 2011 | reverse complement strand
GGCCGTCTGCATAACAACAATATCGTCGCAGGCCCCGATAAGCCTGACTAGCTCGCCCAGCCCCCCGCCAGCGGAATAATCTGGCCCACCATGTGCTTGCATTTCTCGCTGGCGAGATAAGCTGCCAGTTCTGCCGTTTCTGATGCTGCGCCTACCCGGTTGGTGGGCACATTGCGTTTTAGATGGTCGAGAAACTTCGGATTTTCGATCAGGTCGTCGGGATAGTAGGTATCGTTGTTGATGTAGTTTTGCGCAATCGCATTGACCTGTACTTGGCTGCGCGCTAACTCCAGACCAACGGCCTTAATAAAGGCATTCTGCGCGCCGCGTGCCGCACAGTAAGCGGCATGGTTGGGAATACCCCGTATGGGAGCGGCACTGGTTACGGCAATTATTTTTCCAGACTGTCTCGCGATCATTTGTGGTGTTACTGCCCGAATCAGATACATCAACGGGTGCACAAGCGTGTCGAACAGCCGGCTCCAGTCTGCATTCCCGATCTTCTGCACCGGTCCGGTCATCGGAGGCTCTGCCAGGTTGGCAATCAGGATATCAATTTCACCCGCTCGCTCAATCAGCGCTTCGCACTCTTCCTGCGAGTGCATGGGGTCGCTGCTGCTGAAGACTTCTATTCCATCTGCCGCAAATTTTTCTCTGATAATCGGGCCCATATAGGTGTCGACGCAGGTGATTAATGCTCTTCTATTGTTCATATCGCGCTTCCCCGGTTTCCTTTAATCGTCGCTCTGCGTTTTCATCAGAGTTTTCACAAATCGCTCGAGGGTTTCATAGGGCTGACAGCCCACAACTGCCAGATCGTTTTTATAAAAGGTCGGTACCCCGGTGATGCCAAGTTGTCGGGCCCTTTCCCAGTCAGCGTCAACTGCTCTACGGAAAGATCGCTGCTCGAGTACTTGGCGCGCCGAATTGCCGTCCAGACTCAGATCTGAGGCAATGTCGACGAGAGCGCCAATATCAGATAAATTGATGTTGTCGATAAAGTAGGCTCGATAGAGTGCATCATGTATCGCCTGGTTGTCCATTTGCGTGTCAGCCCACTTCGCCAGTTCCTGAGCAAGCCGACTGTTGTAGGTGTGCGTTCGCTCCCTATACGCGAGACCCGCTTCAGCCATGAGTTCGCGCATTTGACGCTTCATGGGTTCGATGTCGCGACCGGCAAATAACCTTGCCAGTGACCACCCCTCATGCGGGGTTTCAGGATGCAGGGGAAAGTGTATCCACCTGATTTGCACCGGGTAGTTTTCTTTCAGCTTCTCAATACTCACGGTACTGAGGTAACACCAGGGTCAGATGTAGTCGGTAAAGACGTCGAGAGTCAGTTTTTGCATGATGAGCTTGGTAGTTCGCCAGATTTCTGCGCGAACTAAAAGGGTCGCGCAATTGAGAAGGTTTTGCTTTGTGTCCGGAATTTAGGCCGTTTGGTGTATGATACGCGGATTGTAGTGAATCAGTAATCTATCTCGCACTGCGCGTGCAGTGGCACAGCAGACAGCAACTCATCCAGGAGGAAGTTCTCATGCGAAAATATTTGGCCCCCATTACCGCGATTTGTTTCGCCATATACGGCTCCTGGAGTCTGGCGCAGGATGGCGAGCCAGTCGCCATCAAAATACCGGGCAGCGGTACCTACACTGCCCCAATCTCGACTGACTCAGCGGAAGCACAGGCCTTTTTTGATCAGGGCCTGAGAATGGCTTGGAGCTTTTATTTTCCTGAATCCATTGCGTCTTATCAGGAAGCGTCTAGGCTAGATCCTCAGCATCCCATGCCTTATTGGGGCCTGGCACATGCCATTGGCCCAAATCCGAACAGCAGGTACGTTGGCTTGCCGGACGATCCCCAGGGAACTGGACTGGAGGCCATCCGGATGGCACTGGAGCTGGCTAAAAACGGTACCGACAAAGAGCGAGACATGATCAACGCGCTGTTTGTTCTCTACAACAAGGATGCGATAGCGAATGATCGTGAGCGCGATTTTGCCTATCTTGATGCCATGCGGGCGCTACATCAAAAGTATCCAGATGATCCCGATATTGCGACCGTGTTCGGCGAGTCTTACATGAATACAACCCGATGGGATTACTGGAATGAAGATGGCACGCCGAAGCCCGGCACGGCTGATGCCAAAGCGGCATTCGAAGCTGCTATGGAAGTGTCTCATGACCATCCGGGGGCAAACCACCTTTACATTCATCTGATGGAAATGTCGTCAGAGCCCGAACTCGCCATGCCTTCTGCGCAAAAGCTAGAGGCCTCCGTACCGATTTCCGGCCATATGGTGCATATGCCGGGCCATATCTACCTGCGGGTCGGAGAGTATGAGAAGGCGATTGACATCAATGAGCGCTCCCAGATTGTTGATGATCAGTTTGCGGAAATCTGGGGAGATACCAATTTTCCGGTGATCGGGACCTATCCTTTGTCACACAAAATTCACAAGCCGCACGCGCTGGACTTTGTGAGATACGCAAACATGCTGCAGGGAAATTACGCTGCGGCATATGAAGCCGCGTCAAGAAATGCGGGCAACCGATTGCCAGGACAAGGCGCTGACAAAACGATTGCCCATGAGTGGGTCACAGATAAAGTCTTTGGTAAGTGGGACAAGATTCATGCGGAAAATCAGGCGAATTCAGAAAAAGCGGTTACCCCGTATCTAAAAGGGATGTGGGCTTACGTAATGGGTAGCGCACATGTTGCGAAGGGGCACCTCGGGCCAGCTGAGGCCGAGCTCCAGGTAATCAGGGACGCTATTGCTTCTCCGGATGTTGACGAATCTGGCGTTGGTCCAACAGAAGCTTCGCATGTCCTCAATCTTGCCATGCATGCACTTATGGGCGAGATCGAAGAGGCCAACGGAGATCTCGATGCTGCTGTCGAACACTACGGGCACGCCGTCGGCTTTCAGGAAAACCTGAACTACACCGAGCCGCCCGACTGGAGCCAGTCGATGCGGTTGTATCAGGGTGCGGCTTTGATTCAGGCAGGAAAAGCTGAGGAAGCCGAAGAAGTCTATCTCAAGGATTTGCAGTGGAATCAGCAGAACGGCTGGTCTACTTTTGGTCTATATCAGGCTTTGGAAGCTCAAGGCAAAGATCAGGAAGCTTTGGTTATAAAACGCCAGTTTGAATCGTTTTGGCGAAACTCGGATGTGGAGCTAACCCGTTCGCGTATCTGACTCTCTGCTAAGGTTTAAAAACCAGAGATTCTTTTCTCTTTCAAAACGGCGTCTGGACCAGATTCAAGCGCCGTTTTTGATATACCAACCAAGTCATTTCTGGATCTTGGAACCCGATCTACTTAGACGTGGATGCGGCAGTGTTTTAACAGATAAGGTCATGAACTGCTGGCTCATGAATTCGGGTTTCGAGCCAACAAAGTAGCTGGTCAGTCAATTGACCATGCTACGGCGCTTATTCTCCGGGTAATTCTCCTTGAACCACGCAATCCTGTATCGGGTAGCCGGAGCGGTTTGATTCCAAAAGCCTCTTAAGGTGTTCGCGGCTGTTGACCAGCCCTTTTGAGCGCAGTACTCCATGCTCATCAATCAGGACGGCATAAGGCAATTCGCTGACTTGAAACTTCTTCCTTAATTCCAGAGAAAGAACATAGGGATAATCCTCTATATCCATCTCTTTAACGTAATCAGTATGCTTTTGCATCTCTCCGCCATCACTGCCAAAAATCAGAGCTAGTCTTTCGCTTCTGGCCATAGATTTAGCTGTTAGAACCATTTCCTCGCAAACCGGACAAGTAGGTGACACAAAAAGCAGGAGTTGAGGTGCTTCATGCGGGCCTCCGAACTCTAGGGGACTGCCGTTCAATGTTACCATTGACAAAAAAGGAGCCAGTTCCCCTACTTTAGGTCTAGCCTCACTAATCACTGAGTCCGCCGTCGCTAATCGTTTATGCAGATCGCCGATCTGTCGAGCCAACGCAAATACCGCAATGACAAGAATTAGAACGACAAGAGTTAATAAAATGACGATTTCTGCAAGGTAATTATCCATGACTTCCCCTCTCGCTCTCAGAAAAAGTCTGGTTAAGCACCAGCTGTTCAATGAGCAGGTAAACACAGGATAGCACTGCAAGCATCAGCGCAAGTAACAAAAAGTCTGCCCAAACCAAGGCTCGGCTGGTACTGGGCATGGTCAAAAGGCCGCTGCTGATAATTAGCGCAATGTTACGCAGGAGAAACCAGTAAGAGAGTTTTTGCGAATGGCCACTGCAGCCGCAATCAATCTTATCTCTTCCGCGGAACAGATTGACTGCCATAGCTGATGTGTAAAAGGTTAGCAGGACGGCTGCTAAGACCGCCGCCAAGGATCGAGTAAATGGCATCAGAATCAGAAAGAAAACAGCCATTTCCGCTGCGGGTATCAGTCGTGCCACGCCAGGCAAAAGGCTGAGCGGCACCAGCTTGTAGGCCGCGAGTTGTGCACTGAATTGGCCTGGAGCTCTCATTTTATGTTTTGCAGCTTTGAAAAAGAGCAGGGCAAGCGACGCCGAGATTATAAGTACCGTTAAGGGATCAATCATTCACACCTCGCCCTTTTTCTCTGTGAAGCATTTGGATGTTACCTGAAAGGTCCGCAAGGGTTCCAATTAGTCGGTCCATCAAGGAAACCCCATGCGGGCGCGTTTCCGGTATACTCGGCGCATCTAACCGAACTGTATCCCACTCCGCTGGCCTTGGCAGCCGACCCCAGAGCGAGAATCGAGCAAAGCGGCATTTTTATTCGCTAATTCCCAGAGAGTCACTGTTCAAATCTTAGCCATGTCTTTAATTCCGGAGGCTAGTAAATGTGTGCTCAAGCTGCTTTGCCCGTTGACAATCGGTACAGAGCTTATCGTCTTGAGTAGTCCTGAGGAGACTGCATTTGAAGACCTGACCGGGATAGTGTCAAGGTGTTGGGCTGGCTGATGCGCAAATTCACCCCAAGCCGTGAACGTCAGTTCCTCAAGCAACGCGAGGGTGAAACTTTCTGGCAGCTGGGAGACTGGGAGCTTTTAGCAGAACAGGCTCGTCGCACTCTGAGGCATAACAGAAGCCACTATATTTTCTGGTTAGCAATCCGTCCGACACTTCGACTATCATCGACACCTCAACTCCCTCATGCGATCCAAGACACATGACAATTTGCATTCGGCAAGCGACGGATCTGGATTTTGATTTGATCTGGCCTATCTTCAGAGACGTGGTTTCTGCTGGTGAAACATACGGATATCGAACCGACATCGACAAGGCGCAGGCACAACATCTGTGGATGCAGTGCCCGCGATCGACCTTTGTTGCGGAGGAGGAGCAGCGTATTTTGGGCACGTACTATATTAAGACCAATCATGATGGACCGGGCGCTCATGTCTGTAACTGCGGTTACATGGTGGCATCCGCGGAGCGCGGCCGCGGCCTTGCTACCAGTATGTGCAAGCACTCCCAGCAGGAAGCAATCAGATTGGGTTACCGCGCTATGCAATTTAATTTTGTGGCATCGAGCAACGAGGGGGCAGTTAGGCTTTGGAATAAGCTTGGCTTTGCGACGGTGGGTCGGCTTTCTCGCGCCTTTGCGCACCCGAGGTTAGGCGATGTCGACGCGCTGGTCATGTATAAATGGCTCGCGAATTGACAGCGAGGGAGTGGTTGGTAGGGGCTCAGAGCGAAAGGGTAAAGTGTTCATGAACCGAGCGGAAACCGATAAGTTACTCCAAGCTCTGAGTGAGAGCCCAGCAGAGGGGGTGAGTCTCATGTCGCTTGCCCGCAGCACAGGGAAAAGCCTTCCCGAACTACAAAAGTTTTTGCGGGCGCACCGGGACTGCTTTACCGAAACCGGTCAAACCAAATACAAACTCAACCCCGGTCCGCCAATCAGTGGATGTCTAGAAAGGGCTCAGCTTCAGCTGCAGCTCGAGAGCTCAAAAAAGCGGAAGCTGCAATTGCTTAGATGGGTAGGTGTGTCCGCAGCTATGTTCATTGCATTCTATCTGCTTACCGGCTTCGTCTAAGGGGACGGCAGCAACTTACTGTTTCACAGTACAAAGATAAATACCGACAAGTACTGAACATTGTTCAGTCATTTCCGCTAAAATGGACAGTGCAAACCGAAACAGGGGACAGCGTCCGTGGGCAAGCTTTATCAACTCGGTGAAAATCGTGTTTTCTGGATGGCCGGAGCCGCGTATCTGGTGCTGATGGAAGGAATCGCCCTGTATTATCAGTATGGCCCAGGCATGTGGTATCCATGTGCGCTGTGCGTGCAAGTCAGAGCATGGGTGATGGGGTCGCTGATCTTTTCCGTCACTGGTATGAGCTTGGTCAGGAAATTCTGGTGGCGCTGGATGTCGCTGAATCTGACCATTGTGATGATGGCCGGCGCTCTTTACACCAGCTGGTACGCCCATGGCGTGGAGCAAGGCACCGTGATCTCGAGCTGCGCTATGGGTGCCGGATTTCCAGAATTTATGCCGCTTGACCGATGGATACCGGTTTTGTTCGAAGCTCAAGGAATGTGTGGGCAGTCTCCACCGATGCCGCTTGGAGTTTCCATGGTCGAGGCCTTGCTAATTACTCTTTCTGCACCGCTGCTCGTGCTGGTCGCGGTATGGGCAGCGCACGTGCAGCGAATTGTAATTGGCGATGTGCAGTAAAACTCTTGCTTGTCCGGGCTTACGGCATAGAGTTTGTAATCAACTTTATCACTCAGGTTACTATTCAACAGTTCATTATAGAGCTCAGCGCTTTTTTCGCTGTCTTGGAGTCTCTGAGTAGCTAACAAGGGGGATACGTATGACGCTGGATGCCAGCGTGCAGCAGCTCAGGGACTTTATACTTGAGCACCCTCGACTCATGGTGCTGACCGGCGCCGGTATCAGCCAGAGCTCTGGCATACCGACCTATCGCGATGCGACCGGGACGTGGACTTCTAGTCAGCCGATACAGCACGGCGACTTTATGCGTGATTCTGCTGCACGCAAACGATATTGGGCGCGCAGTTACAAGGGATGGCCCAATGTCGCGAGGGCTCGCCCAAATTTGGCTCACGTGGCACTTACTCATCTGGAAGAGCTTGAGTATGTTCAGTTCCTCGTAACTCAGAATATAGATCGTCTTCACCAGAAGGCTGGTCACCAACAGGTGATCGATCTGCACGGACGTCTCGACCAGGTAGTTTGTATGGACTGTGGAGAAATTTCCGCGCGTGCAGACGTACAGAAATGGCTTGCGGCAAATAACAGCCATCTTGATAACCTTGAAGTCACTCAGCGACCCGATGGTGATGCAGAGATTGAAGGCGTTGCGTTGGCAGAGATGAGGCTGCCAAGCTGCACCTACTGCTCTGGCTTGATAAAACCGAATGTGGTTTTTTACGGCGGTTCAGTAGACAAACAAATCATCAGTCGGGTCTTCGATCAGCTAAGCCGGTGTGATGCTTTGCTCGTGGTGGGGTCTTCCCTGATGGTGTACTCCAGTTACCGATATTGCAAATTTGCTCATGATCATGATGTGCCCATCCTGTGTATTAACAAGGGTTTCACGCGTGCGGATGATTTACTTAGCCAGAAGGTCAGGGCGGACTGCGCTGTCACTCTGGAAAAGTTAGCGGATTCTCTGCCTGCGCGCAGATAAGTAGCGAGCACTGTTCTATCTACCGCAAAGGCAAGAATTGTTGTTGCCGTTTCAATCTATTCTCACTGAAGCTGATAGTTCGAAAACCGACTTTTCAATCATGCACGTTCAGCCAAGCCCGCATCATGTTGGTCACTATTTCAGGTCTTTCATGGTGGGGCCAGTGTCCCACTCCGGGAATGGTCACCAGAGTCCAGTCCTGTTCTAGCTCTTCCCAGGTGTTGTTGAGAGCTGGCGCGAGTAGCGCCGTATCGTTAAGACCATGAAACTGAAGCACCGGTGCCTGAATTCGAGGTAGTTCCGCCCAGGGGCCTTCGTCATATGGTTCCCGAGGATAATTCCGACGATAGTAGTTCATCATGGAGTCGGTGCTCGAGTTTTTAAATGCTGCTAGATAGATTTCGCGTAGGACTTCATCACCTTGAGAAAGCATCATCGCAAGGCCATCGGGACTTATGTTTTCATGGGAATCTGGCTGCTGGAAATTGCGCGCGTACTGAGAATTGCTATGCTGTTGGCCCATGGTGGCCAGCTCTCGCTGCAGACCTTTCATATGGGGCAGATTCAAAATGATTAGTCGGTCCGTCATTTGTGGATAAGCAGCTGCGAAACTCCAGGCGATTCCACCACCCCAGTCATGACCGACGATAATAGCGCTTGTTTCGCCCTCAGCGTTTATTACTGCGGCGACATCTGCAGTTAGCAGAGCCATGTCGTAATTCTCTTCACCTTCAGGCTTATCGCTCAAGTTGTAGCCTCTGGTGTCCAACGCCGCAACAGTGTAGTCATCTGCCAGTCCGGTCATTTGATTGCGCCAAGAGAACCAGAAGTCTGGGAATCCATGGATGAATACCATCAAAGGGCCACTGCCCATCTTGGCGTAATGAATCGAGACCCCTTCGTTGTCGACGTAATTATGCTCGACCTGGTCGATAATAGACTGTGCCGCAATCGGGTTCGCATACAGTAGTGCGGATATGAGCACGAAAGACAAGGCAGATAGGATTCGATTAAAGGAGCTTTTAATTCTCATTGTGCTTTCCCGAGTTAAAGACGATTAGGTATGCTAACACATGTGTATCACATCACTGGGTTTCGGCGCTTTGAATTAGATTAAAGTTCTGGTTGATAAGAATAAAACCTTCGTGTGGGACTACGGAATTGAACCTCTCAGACTTAACCCAGACCATGCTGAGCTGCATTTTTTTTATGGCGTTGGTCGCATTTTTCTCATACGTGAAAACAAGAGGCGTGGTCAGCAACAAAGAAGGTTATTTTTTGGCGGGTCGTGGACTGAGCGCAGTATTCATTGCAGGATCATTGCTGCTCACTAACCTTTCAGCGGAACAATTGATTGGTCTAAACGGTTCCGCTTATGGCTTTAATCTCAGCAGCATGGCCTGGGAGGTGACCGCTGCGTTCGCTACCGTATGCATGGCATTCGTGTTTTTGCCCCGTTATCTTGCTGGCGCATTTTCCACTTTACCGGAATTCTTGTGTGATCGATATGACGATGGCGTACGCCGTATGACTGTCGTGCTGTTTATGGTTGGCTATGGGCTGGTTACTATTCCGGGCGTGCTTTATTCCGGATCGATTGCCGTATTGCAGCTGTTTGACGTGCCGGGCTTGCTATCAGTGAGCTACAGTACCGGACTGGCAATGACCATAGCGATGATCGGCTGTATCGGAGCCCTTTATGCGGTGTTGGGTGGGCTTAGGGCCGTCGCCGTGTCGGATACGTTGAATGGGATGGGACTTCTGATTATCGGCATGGCGGTGCCGCTAATGGGGCTTTCTAAGTTGGGCGATGGCAGTGTTATTCAGGGCCTCGAGACTGTGGTGACTGCAGAAACCCAAAAACTTAATGCCATTGGATCGGCAGACGACCCGACACCTTTCCCCACACTTTTTACCGGGATGATTTTTGCTAATCTATTCTATTGGTGCGCTAATCAGTACGTGATCCAAAGAACCCTTGGGGCAAAGGATTTGGCCGAAGGCCAGAAAGGAGTATTGTTCTCGGGTTTTTTTAAAGTACTGGTCCCTTTCATAATGATGATTCCTGGGGTTATTGCTTTCCATCTCTATGGTGATAGCTTGGATTCAATCGACTTGGCTTATCCGCGACTGATCAGGGACGTTTTGCCAGTTACTGCCACCGGATTCTTTCTTGCGGTTCTGCTAGGTGCTGTATTTAGCTCTTTCAATTCGTTGCTCAACAGCGCTGCAACGCTTTTCTGTTTGGATATCTATGCGCCGCTCAAAGGCGAATCGATAAGCGACATCGAGATAATTACAGTCGCCAAGCGCGCAAGCGTGTGCATTGCACTGTTTTCTCTGATCGTTGCACCGCTTTTGCAGTATGCCCCCGAAGGGTTATGGCAAATTATTCGTATCTTCACAGGTTTTTATAATATTCCGGTGATTGCGATTGTAATGGTGGGTCTGTTCACTCGGCGGGTTCCAGCAGTGGGTCCGAAGGTAGTGATCGTTTTTCATGTGATTGCCTACGGACTGATGCAGTTCGTGTTTGCCGACACGATCAACGTACACTTTCTGCATCTTTACGCTATTCTATTTTTTTCGGAAGCTTTTATCATGCTGGTACTTGGTATGCTTATGCCGAGGGCTCAGGCATGGACCTATCGGAATCGCGAGTTAGTAAATCTGACCCCTTGGCGTTTCGCAGCCCCTTGCGCGGGCACACTGCTGTCCTGTGTAGCGGGTCTGTATTTGTTGTTTTCACCACTGGGCCTGGTTGGCGGAATGAGTGAATGGTTTATGCCCCTGTTGGGGCTATTAATTATGATCAACATTATCATTTGGGCTCGGTATGTGGTTAAACAGGCTGCTTTTTTTGATAAAGGTCGTGAGGTGTCCTGACTGACTATGCGTTTTTATGACGAAACATCATTACAGCGTTCCGCTCGAGTGGCGGATTTCGTGGCAATGGGGGAACCCGTTTGCAATCTGCTTATCGTCGGCTGCGGAATGATCGGGCGGGAACACATGCGGGTGGCGACACTGCTTGGCAGAGCCCGCATCCATGGAATTTACGACACGGAGCCCAAAAGCATCCATGAGGCAGTCACAGAGTTTGCCAGTTACACATCCGAAAAACTGATCGTCTATCCGGATTTAAAATCAGCGGTGGATGACACGGCGATCGACGCAATTTTTGTTTGCACGCCGAATTTTACTCACTTTGACATTCTGCAGCGGATCAAACACACCGAAAAGCCACTATTCATCGAAAAGCCTATGGCAACCAGACTTGATGATGCCAAATCCATGGTGCAGCTGGTTGGAAAGTACCCAAGTTTTATCCAATTAGGCATGCAATACCGATTTAAATCCCAGTACGTGGAGGCTTTCCATGAAATCAGGAAGAAAAACAGCCTTGGCGCGGTCAAAACGATTGCTATTAGTGAGTACCGACCACCTTTTCTGAACAAAGTAAGGCAATGGAACAAATTCAATGAGTTTTCCGGTGGCACTCTGGTGGAAAAGTGTTGCCATTATTTCGACCTGATTAATCTGATGGCAGGAGACCGTATTGAAAGTGTATATGCCCTCAGCGGACAGGCAGTAAACTTCATTGGTTTCAGACGCGAAGGCAAAGAGTCTGATATTCATGATCACGCCTTTGTCGTCATGCAATATGTAGACGGGATCAGCGCATCTTTTACGCTCAACATGTTCAGCCAAGAGCTTTATGAAGAACTCAACGTGACCGGTGAGCAAGGAAGGCTGCTAGCCACAGAGCATTCAAGTTTTACCCCGGGCATCAGCTCTAAAGCCAATGTTATGGTTGAAGTGGAGGGGCATCCAGCCTATAGGGGGACAGATATTACCTATCCAGCTCCGATAGAAGCCAGTGGCCATAACGGCGCCACCTTTTTTGAGCATGAAGCTTTCGTTGATCAGTTTGAAAATAAACCGCACGACAGTGCCAACTGCGAGCAAGGTCTGTGGGCGATTCTGGTAGCCAGTGCTGCCCAGGAATCTGCGGCCACAGGTCAAGTAATTTCTGTTAAGGACTTTGCCGCAGAGCAAGGTCTTGATGAGGTATTGAGCTGGTAAGGTGTAAGCTCGCCGCATGAGCCTAAGATAGTAGGAGCAGGAAATGATCATAGAGTTTTTGATTGGAGAAGATAAGCTCCCAGCGGTCGGATTCGGGCTGTGGAAAGTGGATCGCGCAGTGACCGCTGACATGGTGCGGTCTGCCATTGCTGCCGGTTACCGGCATTTCGACAGCGCTGCAGATTATGGTAACGAACGAGAGACAGGAAATGGCATTAGTGCTGCGATCGAGGCCGGTTGTTGCAAGCGCGAAGACCTGTGGATCACGTCAAAACTCTGGAACACTTTTCACCGGCCGCAACACGTGCGCCCAGCGTGCGAAAGAACGCTACGAGATTTGGGTTTGGACTACCTGGACTTATATCTAATCCATTTTCCCATCTCGCTTGAGTACATTGACTTTGACCTCCGCTATCCGCCGGAGTGGCTCTTTGATCCCGACGCTGCGGAACCCCAGATGAAAATTGATCCGGTTCCCCTGCATGAAACTTGGGCTGCTATGGAAAAGCTCAAGCAGGCAGGACTGGTGAGACATATCGGGGTGTGTAATTACAGCTCGACATTACTGCATGACTTGATGGCGTACGCCAAAATACAGCCGGAGGTTTTACAAATAGAATCGCATCCATTCCTCACGCAGGAAAAACTTATTCGTATGGCTAAATCTTATAATATGACGGTTACGGCGTTTTCCCCCCTTGGCGCTTTGTCCTATGTGTCGTTGAATATGGCGGAAGAGAGCGAATCAGTTTTAGAGTCTGAGACAGTAAAGAGAGCGGCTCAGAGAACCGGAAGATCTGCGGCTCAAGTTGTCCTTCGCTGGGGTGTTCAGCGTGGTACAGCCATTATTCCGAAGACTGCACGTAAGGATCGTCTGCAGGAGAATCTGGCGCTGTTTGACTTTGAACTAACTGATGAGGAAATGTCAGCGATTGCAGAGCTAAATCGTGGACGACGTTTTAATGATCCTGCCGTTTTCTGCGAAGCCGCCTTCAATACCTTCTATCCAATCTATGATTAACACTATGATCCCAGGTGTTCAGGAAGTTCAGCTATCAGGGCAAATTGACCTTGAATCACGATTTCCCGCGATCTTTCGGGCCGAAGCAAAGCTCGAGCAAAATATGGAGGTTGTTGCCGACTGGTTTCGAACCCATAGATTGACGATCCTTTCGCAGCTTTCGCAAAGGGGTGCGCTACTATTTCGGGGGCTTCCCATCCACTCAGATCAAGATTTCGATCTTGTCATGCAAAACCTTGATCAGAAAAATTTCAGCTACGCGGAGTCGTTGTCAAATGCGGTGCGCCAAAACCGAACGGATCGTGTATTTACAGCCAACGAAGCGCCTCCAGAAGTGGAGATCTATTTTCATCACGAGATGGCGCAAACGCCTATTTTTCCTAGTAAGCTGGCATTTTACTGCGAGCAGGCACCCAGAAAAGGCGGCGCAACTCCACTATGCCGTTCGGATGCGCTATTGGCTGAGATGACAAGACGGGAACCAGAGTTTGTAAAACGCTGCGATGAACTCGGTCTATGCTACACCAACGTGATGCCTGTCAGCGCAGATTTGGCTTCCGGCCAGGGGCGGTCATGGCGCAGCACTTTGTCAGTGGACACAAAAGAGGAAGCAGCGACTCGATTAGCAGAACTGGGATATGAGCTCGAATGGTTGCCAGACGACAGCTTGAAGGCGAAAACGCCGACTTTGCCAGCGATCAGAAGATTGCCAGATGGACGAAGAGTTTTTTTCAATCAGTTGATCGCTGCCTTCAAGGGCTGGCAGGATGCTCGAAATCAGGCGAATAAGTCGGTTTGCTTTGGCGACGGCAGCGCGCTCTCTGATGAACATATGAAGTCTGTCTGCGCGATCAGTGAAGAGCTGGCGTTCGACTTGCCTTGGTCGGCAGGAGACCTTGCGCTTGTCGATAATTTTCTCGTGATGCACGGGCGCCGCCCTTTTGTGGGACAGCGTTCCGTGCTTGCTTCGTTGTTGACCTGACCGATTAAGCTTCAGGCATTGGAGATTTTTCTGGATTATCTGAATATCAAAGGGTACCAGTGCATCTCGTCAGAGTGCAATTGGGTGTCAACTTTCGCTGGCGGTCGTGGACGCTAGTTGCAGCGACCAGTGACTTCACAGGTTGACCATCTCAAAAAGATCGAATATCGCCGAAGAAATTAAAATTATGCGTGGAACGATTCATGAAGCTCTTTCATTGTTTTAATTCAAGATCATTGCGACCACTTTGGTGCCTTGAAGAACTGGGCCTTGATTATGAACTGGAAGTGATGCCATTTCCGCCCCGCTTTGAGCGGGAAGGTTACTTAGATATAAACCCTCTTGGAACAGTTCCTACATTCACTGACGGTAACCGGACACTGACCGAATCGACCGCTATTTGTCAGTATCTTGTTGAGCATTATGGACCCACTGCCCTAGCGGTTCGTCAGGATGAGGCAGATTACGGGGACTATCTAAATTGGCTTTATCGAAGCGATGCAACTTTTACCTTTCCTTTGGCACTGATTCTGAGATACACCCAACTTGAGCCAGAAGGGCGAAAGAACTCGCAAGTTGTAGAGGACTATACAATCTGGTTTTACTCACGCATCCGTGCGCTAGAAACTGCTCTCCAGGACAAACAATTCCTGGTGGGAAACCGATTTACTATTGCTGATATCGCAGTTGGTTACTCTCTGCATTTTGGTATGCGTCTGGGTTTATCAGAGCGTTACAAGCCAAATACTGCGCGTTATCTAGGAGCCTTGATGTCGAGACCAGCGTTCCAGAAAACACAAGTGATTAAGTGAGCGAGGTAGAACGCATGGACTCAACGAATGCGCAGCTTTTGGATATAGTGATTGTTGGCGCGGGTATTTCCGGGATTAGCGCTGCCTGCCATCTGCGAACACAGTGTCCCGAAAAGCGCTATCGCATTGTCGAATCGAGAGAGAATATCGGGGGAACCTGGGATCTTTTTCGCTATCCTGGCATACGCTCCGACAGCGACATGCACACATTCGGCTTTAAATTCAAACCTTGGACCCGGGCCAAGACGATTTCTGACGGCCCTTCGATCCTGGAGTACCTGAATGAAACGATCGATGAGTACACCGTAAGGGACAACATAGATTTTGGCCGGCGCGTGATTTCTGCTCGATGGCTCAGCGATGAGTCTGTTTGGATGACTGTGGCGCAGGATCGTGACGGAAATGAAACACAGTATCGGTCGCGTTTGCTGTTTATGTGCAGCGGCTATTACCGTTATTCAGAGGGCTATACGCCGGATTTTCCGGGCCTTGAAGAGTTTGCTGGCACGGTAGTCCATCCCCAGTTGTGGCCTGAAAACCTGGATTACAGCAAAAAAAGGGTTGCCGTCATTGGAAGCGGAGCGACCGCAGTTACCCTTATACCGGCCTTGGCTGAAAAGGCGTCTCATGTCACGATGGTGCAGCGGTCACCGACTTACATTGTTTCCATGCCATCACGGGACAGGCTTGCAAACTTGTTAAATCGTTTGCTACCGGCAGCTTGGGCCTATGCGATTATGCGTTGGCGCAACATTCGATTTCAGAACTATTTCTACAAGCAAGCGATTGAAAAGCCGGCAAAGGTCAGGACCTATATCCTCAATAGACTGCGAAAAGCGCTCAAACCTGAGATAGATGTGGGAAAGCATTTTTCACCAAGCTACGACCCATGGACTCAGCGGCTTTGTCTCGTACCGGATTCAGATCTTTTTCGTGCGTTAAATTCCGGTAAGGCAGATGTGGTTACTGGGACCATTGCGCGCATTACTTCCGATAGCATTGAAATGCAGGATGGAGTGAGCATAAAAGCTGATATGCTAGTAACAGCAACCGGCATTCAGCTGGAATTGCTTGGGGGCGTAAAGTTTTTCATTGACGAGCAGAAGCTGGATTTTAGCCAACGTTTTTTTTATCAGGGCATGATGTTTTCCGGTGTGCCGAATCTGATCCAGACGTTCGGCTACATTAATGCTTCTTGGACGTTGCGAGCGGATCTTAATTCAGAGTTTGTCTGCGCCCTGTTGAAGCGAATGGATGCAACAGGCGCTGATCAGTGCGTGCCTGTACTTCGTGATTTTGAGCTTGCAATGACAGCTCAGGATTGGGTCACTGATTTTAATCCAGGCTATTTTAAGCGAGGAAACCACTTGTTCCCCAAACAAGGTGCGCACGCGCCTTGGCAAAATACACAGGATTACTTGATGGATCTCAAACTACTTGCCGGAGGGCCGCCGGATGACGGAGTGCTGCAGTTTCAAAACGCTGGTAAAGCCGAGGCGGCGGGACATTAGAACAGAGTCAGTTTCGGCCAGCTGATATTTTCGAATTTCGTCAGAAATTTCCGGTTATGGTTAGGCTGGGTTGAGTTCCGCCGTGCGTGCAACGATATTCTAGCTCCCTGAGCACGCCGTCTGAACGACGTCCCTCGTATCGCCAACGCTCGCGGCACTGAGAGCCGTCGGTCAACTGCCGGACATCAAGACGGTAAGTAATGCCTCGGCGGTCCCGGATTTCAGCAAAGACGCCATAGAAAGGCTCTCCAACAGAAAATTCAAAATCCCTGATATCGTATTGAAACATACCGCCATCAAGCCGATCGAAATATTGGGTTCCCCAATTAAATCGCCATTCGGGAAAATCGTGTCGGGTAGTTAAGGTAAACCGGCCGCGCTGGTAATTGCGAAATCGTCGTTCTGTGCCGTCGAACGGATCGGTGACCTGCGAGTCCTGCACGCTTAGCGTCGAGTTAACAAGAAGATTCGGTAGTCCAATCATGGCCATGCGTATGCTCGCGGCGACATTAGCCCCAAACTCAACCCCATGGCCTAGATTTCCATTTACCGAGGCTAGGTTGTCCTCTGAGGTCGATGCATCAACCCAGTCGATGACATCTTGATGGTCTGCGAAGAAGAGTTCCGCGCTGATCACTCCGACGTCATTCGGGAGACGATACTCACTGTTCAAGGTATATCGCCACTGGGTTTGTTGACGGAGCTCGACATTTCCATCTAGCGTGTTTGCATCGTTATCCTGCTCGTCATTGGCTGCGACGAAATCGGCGAAACTCAACTGATTAACGATACGTTCGACGGAGCCTCTCACCTGAAACATGGGCGTGATGTTATAGCGTAGATCAATTTTCGGCTTGATAAAGTCGAAGCCTCTTGAATTCAGGGCGTCGCCAGTCTGGTTAATCTCTGAGGTCTCATACAACAGCGTCGATTCCAGAGTCAGCTTCGTATTGAGCCGCCAATTATGTATCGCGAATGGCTCGTAGCGGATTTCTTCGACTTGGGAGTTGGCGAGGCCAAGGTTAACAGGCACAAGCCCCCCCAGCGCAGCCGATGGTTTGCCGAACGCATTTAGCAAGCCAAGCTCTAGTGTAGAATTCAGAGTGGTCTGGGCACGTTCGCCACCTACCTCAACGCTTTGATCCTCCAGGAAATCGAATGTATAAGAACCACGAACGATAAGCTCTTTGGTAATCGAGTGGGAGTTCAGGAATAGGTTGAGTTCTTTCATCTTGTTTCCAAAGAGCTGGAAACGTCGGCGAGTCCGCAGGTTGTCATCCTGATTTGCAATGCCAAGCAACTTAAAGCGTGCTCCATTGTCAAACGTGTATTCATAGTCAAACCCGCCCTCCCAATTGTCTCTCGGGTTCGGATTTGCTTCGTGCTCTACAAGATGCGCAACCGGATTACTGCGAAGATCGGTTGTTACGCGGTCGATGTTTGTCGGAGCTTCCCGTTCGGCAAACAGACCGTTCAGTTGAACTGTGCTATTGCTGTTGATTGCATAGGCCAGATTAAAGCTCAATTCATTGTTACCGCCATCGGTGGTGATTTCCTCGATGACGGTATCGTTGGGGGAGAAATCGCCTAAAATGCTGCTCTCGTTGTTCAAACTGTTTCGGTAACGCGGCTGGCTGCGCAGAGTCATTGTGTAATCAAGAGCACCCCGTTGGCCGTTTACAGCGAAAGTTCCGCCCAGTTGAACTGCGTCGTCCTGTGAGTAATTCAGGGATCCTTGATACGCAAAGCTGGTCGAGGAAAGCTCTTCGAATAGAACCACGTTAATGATCTGCCCGCTGCCCCTGACATCCAGGTCCCCGGAGGTGCCTCTTATAATCTGGATTTCCTGTACCTGCGAGGAGGCGATACGTTGAAGCATTTGTTGTGTTGAATTATTTTTGCCTGCGTTTCGTTTTCCGTTGATCAGAATTTCGGTGGACCCAGCTCCGCTGCCAAGCCCTCTTCCGCCGCGAGATGGGCTTCCGGAGAAGCTACCCGGACCGAAGCCACCACCCCCACTGCCGCGTCCATTGGTATCTTGGCCCGGTATCCTTGCCAGCATGTCACCTGCAGTGATTGGTTGCCATTCAGTGAAGTAAGCAGCCGGATAGACTACTGTTGAGCCATCTCCTGCTGCGTCTTGAGCGCTGGTTAATTCGGGCATTGTAAGACAGAGTATCACCATACTCGGCACAGTAAGTTCTCGTCCTGCGCGGTGTTTCAAGATATCTATCATAAGTCGATTCTATTTTGACGGCGGTAGACTACACTTCAGGTCTTAAAAGCTTAGAAGACAAGATCGAGCGGCAGTTCACTTGTAAAGCGTGAAATAAATTATACCTGTTATAAACTGACAAGATTGAGGGAATGGGCGCATCGTTTGATCTCTTTAGCCGATCAATCGCGCTGCCTTATCTTGGGTGGCCACAAGACTGGGCAATAACAGTATTTGAGGCCGGTTATTTTTTGGCAATTGCCCAACACTGGCGCTATTATGGTTCGGAAATACGGACCGCCCGCTTATGAAGTTGCGCTACCTCGGGCACTCTGACGAGCGTCGGTTTGATCGATACAGGAGGACTATAATGAAAACAACACGTCGCGGCTTTTTCAAAACCGCCGGTCTTGGCACAGCAGCTGGACTGATAGGCGGCACCACACTGCTAACTCCGGGCGCATTTGCGCAGTCACGCCATGCTCGTAGTGCAGGCGTTTTTGATAACGGTATCATCCAGCTCAGCCAAAACGAGAGTGGCAGGGGGCCGGGCCCTCGCGTTCTTGAAGCCATCAAAGCTCACACCTCAAAGAGAGTGGGCCGAGGCTATTCACCGGATTATGTGCCGGAACTTCAGGATGCCATTGCCTCTAGTTTTAACATCGATCGCAGCAACGTCATTTTGGCTTCCGGGTCAACTTGGTTGTTACAAGGGTCAGTGCGTGCTTTCGTGAGTGAGGACAAACCTCTGGTTACAGCTGGTCCGACGTTTTCCACCAGTGAAGCAACTGCCAGAGGGGCGGGCCTTCCGGTTAAGCTGATTCCTCTTAATGCCGAGGCTAAACTCGATTTGCCGGAAATGATCAAAGTCTCCAGAGGATCTGGTTTGGTCTATCTTTGCAATCCGAATAACCCGTCGGGGACAGTTCATGATCCGGGAGCTATCGACGCTGCGGTCCGAGCTATTCTAAAAGAATCTCCGGATACTTACATTCATCTGGATGAGGCCTACATCGACTACGGTGATCCGGCAAAAATTCAGACAGGCTTGGCGCTTACTCAAGAGTTTAAAAACGTCTTTATCACTCGATCATTTTCCAAGGCCCACGCGTTGGCCGGCATGCGTATCGGCTATGCTATGGGGCACAGAGATACTCTGAGCGCGATTCGCAATTCTTGGGGTATGGGGGACGTGAGCATGCTGGGCGCTATTGCTGCGCTAACGGCATTCGAGGATCGGGAACATATCGAGTGGGAGCGGGAAGAGAACAACAGAGTTAAGGCTTTTACTGTAGGCGCTCTCAACGATCTGGGCTACGAAGTTCCTGAATCTCATACAAATCATTTGTTTGTCGACTTGCGCGCGCCTGCTCGAGGATTTCGCGACGCATGCATGGAGCGGAAAGTCGCTGTTGGCAGGGATTTCCCACCCTGGGAAAACACGCACTGCCGAATCTCTTTAGGCAGCATGGGAGAGATGGAAGTTGCGGTCAAAGTCTTTCGTGAGGTGCTCGGCTAGATTTTGCTCGCTTTCAAGGCTGTTAGCGACAATCGGGCTACGCAGGCCCAACTGGCAATCCTGTGCTTGCAACTTTTCTATTGCGGGCCGAATCAAAGACGACAGAAACTAAAATGATTCATACAAGGCACTCAAAGTTTTTAACATCCTTCCTGATTCCCGCGGGAGCAATTTTACTGTCTGGCGTGCTAGGTGCTCAGGTGCCCAGAACGGAATGGGGGCATCCCGATCTTCAAGGTGTCTGGAACTTTTCTTCTGACGTGCCCATGCAGCGGCCCGAAGAATTTGGCTATCGCCAGTTTCTTACGTCGGAAGAGATTGAACAGATACGAGCTCGTCGCGCCGCTGCCGACGCGAATTCTGACTCGGCCCTCGCTATCGAAGGCGTTGACGAATCCTACAACGATTTTTGGATAGAGAACGCTGGGATTGGAGAACTGGTACGCACCTCGCACATTGTTTATCCCGAGAATGGCCAACTCCCGAGTCTGATGACCGGGGCGATTGCCCGGCAGGGGATCTATGGTGGTGCGACAACGGGAGAAAAGAGGCCGGTGCGCATCGCAGCAGGCGGTATTGGCACAGATGGCCCTGAAGATCGCGGCCTGTCGGAGCGCTGCATCATTGGGTTCAATGCCGGGCCCCCGTTCGTGCCCAGTCTCTACAACAACAATGTGCAGATTTTTCAGTCAAAAGACACGGTGGTTGTTATGACGGAAATGATCCATGACGCACGCATCGTGCCTCTTTATCAGTCGGCCGATGATTTACCACCGCTTAGTGGTGAAGTGCGCTTGTGGACAGGCGATTCCAAGGGATTCTGGGAGCAAGATACTTTGGTGGTAGTAACGCGAAATTTCAATGGGCTTTCAGCTAGCTTTGGTCAGGCGGGGACGTCGGCACAGAAGGTCCTCACAGAGCGTTTCACCCGCGTGGACGACCTTACCGTTGACTATGAATTTACCGTTGAGGACCCGGCAACCTTCACCGATCGCTTTACTGGCATCGTGCCGATGACCAAGGTTGGCGGGCAGCTTTACGAGTACGCATGCCATGAAGGCAACTACGGAATGGTAAATATACTTCGCGGTGCCAGAGTGCAGGAGCGAGTCGGTTCATCTAGTTCGTAGCACCCCCTTCTAGGATTTTCCCTAAATCGGTTGCACTAATTCAGAATGAGGAATATGCTGATTTTAAGGCGTTGTAATTGACATCATAATAACAAATAAAAACACAGTTATAAGAGAGCGAATAGAGGTCATCCCATGAACAAGAACGCAGGTCTCAATCGAAGATCCTTCATGAAAAATGCCGGCTTCACTGCTTTGGCCGGCGCAACCGGCTCTCTAGCCGTTGGCGCTTCCCAAGCAAACGCTCAAGGTGCTAGCCCCACCCAATCCTACCCAAGACATGCTAACGGCAATTTTGATTTCGACACCGTATATAATCGTGCAGGAAACAATTGCGCCCGCTGGGACTCACCACCGCGAAACTATCCCAGTGGAGAGTTTAAGTTCGGTATGGGCGTTGCTTCAATGGACTTCGAATGCGCGCCCTGTATCACCGAGGCTTTGATGGAACGAGTTCAGCACCACAGCTGGGGCTATCTCGCCAGTACTGAAGAATTGACGAGCGAAATTGTGAAATGGAACGGTGAGCATCACAACAATGATATAGATGCAAGCATGGTGACACTGTCAGATGGTGTTTATCCAGGCATGATCGCCGCGATGCGTTCATTTGTCCCGCGGGGTGGCAAGGCCTTGATTATGTCCCCTGCCTATTCGGGGTTTTACACCATGGCTAGTGCAGCCAATATAGAGACTGTTGACAGTGAATTGAAATTAAAGAACGGTCGTTATGAAATTGATTACGAAGATCTTGAGACCAAGATGACATCAGACGTTCGCGTATTGATAGTTTGTAATCCTCAAAACCCAACGGGGAATGTTTGGCGAGAGGAGGAGCTTCTGCGAATCGGCCGTGTTGCGTTGGAGCATGGTATCGTGGTGTTGTCGGACGAAATCCATTCCGATGTTATTCGCGGTGATCAGAGATTCACGCCTTTCTCTGCATTACCTGATCGCGATGTGGTGAACAATAGCTTAACTTTTAACGCTATCAGCAAGACATTTAATTTAGCTGGTATGAAAAACGCATACTACTACTCGAAGTCCCCAACTATGCTGCGTCGCGTGAATCAATATCATCGCGCTGAGTTGAGTACGTTGGGCGTAGTGGCCAATGTTGCAGCCTACAAGTATGGCCGGGAATGGTTTGATCAGGCTAATGCATACATGGACAGAACGCACACCATGATCGAAGAATATGTGAAGACCAATATGCCAAGCGTCGGATACGTGCGTAATGAGGGTACGTATATGACGTTTCTTGATTTCGCTAAGACGATGGCTTCAATCGGCGCTGAGGCGCAATACGAGTCTCACGGTAAGCGAACAGCGGAGCACTACTTCCAAGATTGGATGGTGCATAACTCCGGCGTCTATCTTAACCCGGGGTCCGTATATGGCAAGGGCGGCGCCGGTCGCATGCGCATGAATATCGCTTCCTCGCAGTCGGTTGTCAAAGATGTCTTGGATGCTATGGCTGCTGCGGTTAACAAGGTCTGAGCCAGCCATACGATCGGTTTAGCAAGGTGAGAAAAAGGCGGACCAGTTGACCTGGCCCGCCTTTTTTGCATGGCTCTCTGAATAAGCGATTGCCTCAGTGTCTGCAGTTGTCTGACGACCACTTGGTGTATTCAGACCTTTCTGTATCGCTTCAAGCGGCCCCCTGTATGTAAAGACTCGCTGGTTTTCGCAGCAGGCCTAGAATGAAACAGACTTGCGCCCGCAAATCAGGGTACCCGCGACTACGAACAAGCTGAATTTTTCCGGGGTAAGTGATGTCAAAACCTTTGCACTATCAGTCAATATTGTCTGTTGGGGAGCAGCTGCGATCGTTAAAACTGTCTTCGCTCTTCCTTACTGAGCATATGCTCGCTCGCATTGACGCACTGGATAATGAGTTGCTGAGCTTTGCGACAGTGAGCTCGGATCTGGCCCGAGAGCAGGCGCAGCGTGCTGAGGATGAAATAAGAGCTGGTCGGTATCGAGGGCTATTGCATGGTGTACCGGTCGCGGTAAAAGATCTCTGTTACACCGCAGGTATCCTGACCAAGGGCGGATTGAAAGTACGTCAGCAGTTCGTGCCGGAGTTTGACGCAACAGTGGTGCGAAAGCTTAAAGATGCAGGCGCTGTTTTACTGGGCAAACTCAATCTGACCGAAGGTGCTCTTTCTGCCTACAATCCTGAGTTTCCAATTCCCAAAAACCCTTGGGGCAAAGAGCTATGGGCGGGGGTATCTTCCTCGGGTTCCGGCGTAGCTGTGGCGGCAGGCCTCTGTTTCGCGGCTATCGGTACCGATACTGGCGGTTCCATCCGCTATCCAGCCATGGCCAATGGTGTGACCGGCCTTAAGCCGACGTACGGTAGAGTGAGCCGTCATGGCGTACTTGCGCTGGCGGAGTCACTTGATCATGTTGGTCCTATGGCTCGTTCAGTGGCAGACGCGGTAGCCTTGTACAACTGCATGGCCGGCTATGATGAAAATGACAAGACCTCTTTGAATCGAGAGGACACAAAGATCGCCGGGATCGATGCGCCAAATCTGAATGGGCTGCGCCTGGGTGTAGATGCCAGTTGGCTTAGTCATGACACTGATTCGGGCCTACTTGAAGCACTTGAGCAGGCGATTGCCACGTTGACTGCACTCGGTATGGAATGTGTCGCTATAGAGATGCCCCGTGAAGGTCCCATGGATTATCGTAATCTTTGGCTACCACTGACGGGCTATGAGGCATACCGAGCCCACCGAGAATTCTTCCCTGCTAGGAAGGATGAATACGGATGCTATCTGCGCAATGTTCTTCGCATGGGTATGGGGATGACAGCAGCAGAATACGTGGCAGCAAAGGAGCAGCGAGCGAAATTCAGTGCACGTTTTGAAGCAGCGCTGCATGAGGTTGATGCAGTTATCTGTCCTTCCGGAGGCATGGTGTTTGAAGTCAGTGCAGATGCTCAGAAGGGCGACGCAGAAACAATGAAGGAGGTGGTAAAAAATTTTCAGGGCCAGTTTACGATACCCGCAGATCTCGCCGGCACGCCGACGCTTTCGCTGCCCTGTGGATTCAATCAAAAAGCACAGCCTTTTGTGATGCAACTGATGGGCAGCAAATATTCCGAGGCCACTCTTTGCCGAATAGGCCATGCTTACCAGTTAGAGACTGCCTGGCATCACCGACATCCGAATCTCTAAAGCATCATGACTCGGACTTGCTGACGCCGATTGTCAAGCACTAGCAAAGGATAAGCTTCGCATTTCTCCCGAGTGAAGCTGTGGACCTGCGGTGAATCGGGCTCCGCGTCCAATACGAACGAATTGCCCGAAAAAGCACGTGTCAGAGGTAAGAGGTCCTGAGCCATGGCCACCTCGGGCTGAACATGGCGGATGTCAAGGGGGTCAAATTGGCTGCGCTGGCCGCGGTGAAGACGTCTCCTTCTGGGACCATGCCTGATCAGGTTAAGCGGCGGTATTAGTCGGGCAGTGAGAAAACCCAAATAACGCCTCCCTGTGGCACAAAGGTTCGCGTGCTCCGCACCATATCAAGACGGGCGGTCATGCTTGCTGCGTCCACCCCCCAACCGGCCTGCACGGCGACATACTGTTTGCCGTCAACCGAAAACGTTGAAGGCACACCTATTATACCGGAGTTGGTTTTGAACTCCCACAGCAACTCCCCGGTTGAGGCGTTATGCGCCCGAAACATGCGGTCACTGGTTCCGCCGCTGAAAATGAGATTGCCGCTAGTAGTCAGTATACCGCCCCAGTTATGTGAATCAAATTCCTGGGTCCATACCTCTTCGCCGGTGTTCATGTCCCAGGCCTGAATCTCGCCGATATGGTCTGTTCCTTCTGGCACCGTCATTTGAGTGCGAGCGCCCATGAAGGAACTTCCGGGCATGTAGGTCACCTCACGACCTTCGATCACGCCGCAGTGGTTGTCGTTGGCCGGTATATACAGCAGACCGGTTGTCGGATTGTAGGCCGCGGGAGGCCAGTCT